>Ga0074046_10001027_pt1 | contig 25890 bp, 24 predicted proteins | sample BogForMeECP23OM3_FD_94441 | JGI IMG/M metagenome (GOLD analysis project Ga0074046, IMG submission 94441) | Bog forest soil microbial communities from Calvert Island, British Columbia, Canada - Bog Forest MetaG ECP23OM3 | ecosystem: Environmental > Terrestrial > Soil > Wetlands ...
CACATTTACGAATCGCACTTTCACGTCGGGTAAGTGCTGCCGAAGCAGAGCGGTGGCGGCCAACGACTCCATTGTCGGGCAATCGCCGCAACTCGCCATGACCACATCGGGCTCCGCGCCCTGATCGTTGCTGGCCCAATTCCAGATGCCGACGCCTTTCGTGCAATGCTCGATCGCCGCCTCCATGTCCAGGTACTGCAGATGTACTTGTTTGTCCGAAACGATGACGTTCACGTAGTTGACGCTTTGCAGGCAGTGATCAGCGACCGACAGCAGGCAGTTGGCGTCGGGCGGCAGGTAGATGCGGACGATATTCGGACTCTTATTTGCGACCACATCGAGAAAGCCGGGATCCTGATGTGTGAACCCGTTGTGATCCTGCCGCCAGACTAAGGCCGTGATAAGCAGGTTCAGTGATGACACTTTCGCGCGCCATGGCAGTTCGTTACATTTTTCCAGCCACTTGGCGTGCTGGTTAAACATCGAATCGATAACGTGGATGAACGGCTCATAGCTGTTCAGTAGGCCATGCCGGCCGCTCAGAACGTAACCCTCCAGCCAACCTTCGACGGTATGCTCGCTGAGTATCTCCATGACGCGGCCGTTCGGCGCGAGTTCACCGCCATCTGCGTCCTCAGGGAAGTAATCTCCTAGCCAGACTTTCTTGGCTACCTCGTAAATAGCTTCGAGTCGGTTGGATTGGGTTTCGTCCGGCCCGAAGACGCGGAAGCGGTCCATGTTCCGCCGCATCACCTCCCGCAGGAAATTGCCGAGCGTCGGAACGTTCCCGGCCAAAGTTGCGCCGGGTTTTTTGACTTCGACCGCTGAGCTCCGAAAATCGGGCAGCTCCAGGGGCTTTCGAACAAGACCGCCGTTGGCGATCGGGTTTGCGCTCATCCGCCGATTTCCCTTGGGAGCCAAAGCTTTCAACTCAGGGATCAAGCGGCCTTCACTATCGAATAGCTCTTCGGGCTTATAACTACGCATCCAGCTCTCAAGGACTTTAAGATGCTTTGGATTCGTAGCGATGTCAGTAATCGGGATCTGGTGCGCCCGCCAGAATCCTTCCAGGTAGTGATCATCGACCTGCCGGGGCGCCGTCCATCCTTTTGGGCTGCGCAACACGATCATGGGCCATCGCGGTCTGATCGCTTTGCCGCTCCGGCGTCCCTCCTCCTGGATCTTGCGGATCTCGAGCACGCATTGCTCCATAGTCGCAGCCATCGCCTGGTGCATGCTCTGCGGATCGCTGCCTTCGACAAAGTAAGGCTTGTACCCGTATCCAACGAACAGCGCCTCTAGTTCCTCGTGGCTAATGCGCGCCAAAACGGTGGGGTTATTGATCTTGTAGCCGTTCAAGTGCAGGACCGGCAGCACAGCGCCATCATTGATTGGATTGAGGAATTTGTTACTGTGCCAGCTTGTCGCGAGCGGGCCGGTCTCGGACTCGCCGTCACCCACCATGACGAGAGTGATCAGATCCGGATGGTCGTACACCGTGCCATAGGCGTGCGAGATGCTGTAGCCGAGTTCCCCGCCCTCGTGGATACTGCCGGGAGTTTCGGGAGTTGCATGGCTGCCGATCCCGCCCGGAAAGCTGAACTGCTTGAAGAAGCGCTGCATACCGGCAAGATCTTCACTCTTGTCCGGGTAGATTTCGGAGTAGGTTCCTTCAAGGTACGCATTCGACAAGATGGCCGGCGCCCCGTGCCCAGGCCCCGAGATGAAGATCGCATTCAGGTCATACTTCTTTATCAATCTGCTAAAATGAATGTAGGAGAAGCTCTGGCCGGCGTCCGAACCCCAGTGACCCAGCAGGCGCGGCTTGGTCTGCTCGATTTTCAGCGGCTCGCGCAGCAAAGGATTTTCCTTGAGATAGAGCATCCCCAGACTCAAGTAGAGGGTCGCGCGCCAATATGCATCGATCTTGCGCAATTCATCAGAACTGAGCGGCGTTCCCTTAACCGTCGAGCGAGCCGTACCGTAAGGAGAGATCTTTTCGTCAACGCGAACTGTCTCAAACGCTTTCGATTGTGTGTTCATGGTTTAGAGTCCCCTCGGGTTATCTATGATGGTTTCGATCGATGTGGATCAACGCGATCTCACTGAACTGTGGCGAATCTAAAGTGATCCGGATTTGAAGTCGTTATCTTGGAGTCCTTATTCGGTGTAAAAGGGGTTCCTATTTCGTCTGCAGAGTGAAGTAAGCTTTTCTTGAGTTTTTGATTCTTCCCGTTTCAGCTACGCGAGAGGTCGAGGACTACGCGGGACGCCACGTCGCCTTTATCGAGTCGGTCGAAGACTTGATTAATGGCAGATAAGGCTTGCAGCTCGATATTGGCCTTGACCTTGCCCGCGGTGGCGAAGGCGAGTGTTTCGGCCATATCCTGGCGTGTTCCGACGAACGAACCGCGGATCGTTATGCAATTCGCCACTACATCGAACAGCGGGATCGGGAATTCGCCTGCCGGCAGCCCGACCAGCACGCAAGTGCCACGCTTCCGGGTCATACCAACGCCCTGCGTGAATGCGCTGAGCGAAGGAGCAGTGATCAGAACGCCATGAGTCTCCGCCGCCGGTCTGTTTCTTCACCGCAGCTGCCGGATCGCCTTTGGCATTGATCGCGAGATCGGCGCCAAGCTTCGTGGCGTGGGCAAGCTTGCCATCGTCGATATCGACGGCGCAGACGAGCAGTCCCATCGCCTTGGCAAATTGGACTGCCAGATGCCCGAGTCCACCAACGCCGGAAATCGCGACCCATTCGCCGGGCTTCGCCGCGCTCTCCTTGATCCCCTTGTAAGTCGTGACGCCGGCGCAGATCAACGGGGCTGCTTCCGCCGCCGCGAGACCAGCGGGCACGTGGGCAACGTAGTTCGGGTCTGCGAGGACGTATTCGGCAAAGCCGCCGTTCCGCGTATAACCACCGAACTGGGCTTCAGGGCAAACCGTCTCCCAGGCCGTCAAACAATATTCACAATGACCGCAAGCCGAGTGCAGCCAGGGTACTCCAACCCGGTCGCCCGCCTTCACGCTCGTTACGCCTGATCCAACGGCTGCGACCAGCCCGATGGCCTCATGGCCCGGTATGAACGGAAGGTCGGGCTTTACCGGCCAGTCGCCGCGGGCGGCGTGGAGATCTGTGTGGCATACGCCGCAGGCCTCGGTTTTGACCAGGATTTGCCCCACCCCAACACTTGGTATGTCCCATTCCCCAAGCGCCAAGGGCTTTCCAAACCGCTCGACCACTGCGGCCTTCATTTTGAGTGCCATAGTTAGCTCCTCTGAGGGCAGGCCCTTTTGTCGTTCGCCTCGTTGCCCTGTCGCTAAATTAATGGAACGCCAAGCTTGAAGTCGTTATCTTGAAGTTCCGATTCGGTGTGGAAAGGGTTCCTATTTAATCGAGAAACTTCAAAAAGAAGCTGCCTCACCGCCAAGCGTGTGTTTCCACCAAACTGGTGTAAGCAAGTTAATGCAGCCGGTTGGAAGTCGCTGTCAGTTCGTGAAGGCGTTGAAGACTTAGCTCGGACAACATGTCTTCCGTGCAACGCCACCGCCAGTTGCCTTCCACTCGACCGGGCAAATTCATTCGGGACTCTGTCCCGAGGTTCAGCACATCCTGGAGCGGAGCCATGGCCAGTGCCGCCACGGACGACCATGCCAGGCCGATCAATTCCCAAGCGATTTCACTGCTTTCGCCCGGTTTGCGCCTTAGATACCTCCAAACGTTTTCGCGTTGGTTCTGCGGCAAAGCCTCGAACCAGCCGCGCGTCGTATCGTTGTCATGGGTTCCCGTGTAGGCGACGGTGTTGGCACCGTAGTTCTCGGGAAGATATGGATTGTCTGAATGGCCGTCGAAGGCGAACTGGAGAACCTTTGTGCCGGGCAGACGGAATTGATCTCGAAGCACGCGAACGTCCGGTGTGATCAGACCCAAATCCTCCGCGATAAATGGCAGACCGCCTAGCTCTCTTTGCACAGTGCTGAAAAATTCCGCACCCGGACCCGGCACCCAATGCCCAGCTTGGGCTGTCGATGCATCAGCCGGGATATGCCAGGCCGCCGCGAAAGCACGGAAATGATCCAGGCGGATCACATCCACGTGCGCGAGCAGGGCGCGCAAACGGTCAACGCACCAACCATAGCCGCTCCGGCGAAGGGCTTCCCAATCATAAACCGGATTCCCCCAGCGCTGCCCATTCGCGCTGAAATAGTCGGGAGGCACGCCTGCGACGAAACTCGGTCTGTGTCGCTCATCCAAGATGAAAAGCTCGGGCTCGGTCCACACGTCGCTCGAATCGGGAGAAACGAAAAAAGGCAGGTCTCCAATTAACCGGACGCCCTTGGCATGCGCATACTGCTTGAGTTGATCGGCTTGGCGGAATAACAGGAATTGCGCAAAGCAAATCTTGTCAATCTCGCGCGCCAGTTCTCGACGGGCTTGGGCCAAGGCTGACGGTTTACGCTCGACCAACTCAAGCGGCCACTCAAGGTAATACGCACCCTTGTACTTTACCTTTAGCGCCCGGAACAACGCGTAGTCGCTTAGCCATCGAGCATTGTCATGGCAGAAAGCTTCGTAGGCCGTTCCGAGATCCCGTCGCTCACCACTAATAAAACTGAACCAGGCGATGTCAAGCAGCCGATCTCTAAACCTCATGACAGCATCATAGTCGACTGTGTTTGCCGGAAATGACCGACCCACACAGTCGCTCTCCCGCAGGAGTCCGTCTTCTATCAAGCGGGCCGGACTTATCAGAAGCCAGTTACCGGCGAAGGAAGATAGAGATTGGTATGGAGAGTTGGCATATCCGGTAGGACCTCCGGGGAGTGCTTGCCACCACCTCTGGCCCGCTTCGCAAAGGCGGTCAACCCACGCGAAAGCGGTTGGACCAAAATCGCCAATGCCGTATGGCGAAGGCAGAGAAGTTACGTGCAAAAGCATTCCGGATGCACGATAATCCGGCGTGAAGGGAGGAAGATTTGCGGCTGAGGTGTCAGCGCTCATAGTTAGGTATTCAGGACTCAGGACACTAGGGCCTTGCTGGTCATTTTACGCTCGTCGCTCGTACTTCGACCGCTAGGACTCTGCGCCGTTGGATCATTGAGATTGTTCCCGGTATTCGGCGCAAAGCTTTGAACACTGCCAGCAACGAACGACGATGTCGCCTATAGTAGCGATTGTCAAAGCGTGCCAACGATAGGACCTCTCTACAGTCTTCGCGGCTCATGTTCTCTAGCTCCTCTTTGTTGGTGTCCAATTTTGATCAAGTGACGTGTAACTGCTGAAGGGACGTCGCCGCCTCGGCAGGCAGGGTCGCGCGGGGATAGGTCGGCCATAGTTACGCTGAAGGTAACTCCGTGCTCGAGCCTGACCAATAAGCAGTTCATCGAGGCGGGGTGAACGACTACCGCAGGTAACCAGGTCGAATCCCACACCCAGACCATAGAATTCTGTCTGAAACTCATCTCCCGTCTGGCACTCATCGCGCAACCTCCTAGCGCCCCGCTGATGCGCCGTCGAGTGGGATAAGTTCAAACGTCCGAGTCCGCGTTTCCTCGCGGGTTGCCGGCAAGTCGGTCGGTTTGACCGCAGCGGCTACGAGCAGGAATTGTTCGAAGGTCATCCCCGCCTGGCGAAAGCCGCCCTGACAGAAGACGAACGCGTAAAATTCCACCATTTCGTCGCGAATGGTCATGGGAAGTGCGGGACAGGTGGACGCTTCAGGAAACGCGCGTGGTTCGCGAGCGGGAATCTCGCGAGACTGTATGGTAGGAAGTCGTGACGGCGATACGATCGCCTTAAGTGATGCGAAGCGCGAGGCCTTAATTTGAACTAACGCGCCCATCGTATTCACCTCCGCTTATCTCGCGGGTCTCGGACTCAGGTGTATTTTGCATGATTACGAGTGTTGTTTTGCGCTCATTCTTGATGGCCTTGACGGCGGCCGCTGGGGTGGGGAGGGCCGCGGCCGCCGTCTCGCCAAAGGCAACCTCGTTTTGGCTGCCCACTAACGCTAGATTTTGTCGCGCCGGCTCATAGTCAGGTACATCGTGCACAAGCTCACGCCAGATCTGTGACGCGCGGACAGTCTTTCCCTCCCGGGCGTATGTCACACCCAGCAAGTTGCGAGCGTCCGGCTGCCCAGGATTCAACCGCAACGACACCAGCGCCTCGTGCTCCGCATCCTCTAGCATTCCACGCCGTTCATCGACGAGGGCGAGGTTGAAATGTGATTCGGAATGTTTATCGCCGAGAAGGACTGCGCTTCGCAGGCTGTCAGTCGCTGCATCCAGGTCGCCACTTTCGAGCTGAGCCAGCCCCAAGTTTAGGAATAAGTCCCAATTTCTCAGCCCGAGGGCCTTGGCGCGCTGATACTCGCTGATCTCCGCCGTTTTGTTGCCCATCATTCCTTGTGCAAAACCTAGATGATAATGAGCGAGCGCGTTCTCCGGATGCTCGCGCACGACTTCGACGTGGCGACGAATCGTTTCCGAGTAGTCTTCGATGCCGAGGGAATAGTCCGCGCCTACATCACAGACTTGCTCCTCGGCTCTGCCTGCGATTGCATTGCGCTCAATTGAAAGTGAGAGCAGCAAGATAGCCGCCACAACTAGTACCCGCTGGAACCGGGAGTTTTGATTCCTGAACATAAGGACTACGATTCCGGGTGCGAGTTCCGACGGGACAAGTATGCGCACCTGTTTCATTGTGGGTAACGTCTTTCGTCTAAAAACAACTCGCTACGGCCGCCCGCCTCTGGGAATGCTAACGCAGTCTCGAAGCGATTGTGCTTGTCCTCCGTATAAGATCCCTCGTCGGCACATAAGTGCTGATTGCGAAGATAGTCGATCGCGTCTTTCGATCGAGGCGGAATCGAGAGCTCCGAATGAACCAACGAGAAAGTGCGCATGTTGGTGTCCACGTAGCAGTCAACAATTGCGGCGGGTTGTCTGTCGGGGAGCAAAAGCGGAATTACAAATGCCTCTAGGCGTGCTTCGTCCGGTTTCGAAGTATCGCTGGCATTCATCACTCCTTCGAGCATCCGCGACTGCATAGCCATTGAGCAGATATCCGCAACCATAAGCTTGCATCGCGGCTGCTCGCGGCTCACCGTAACGCCCTGGTCGGAGCATCCCGCAAGTGCGATTGCCGCGAGCACCAGGCCTATAAAGCTAATCTTGCTCATTTGATTGCGCTCTTTCCGGTTCGCCCAACTCAAATTTGCGCCGCTGCGAATGCGAGGGTCGGAAGCTCCGCGGCCGCCTCCGCCGGATGGAAAGCAGAAAAGCGTCTCGCCATCTCCGCGGATCCGAACAGCGCATCGATCTCGCAGAACTGCGACGCCAATGTCGACGACAGGCGAGCATACAACCGGCGCGTCACAGATCTACCGTGCTTGTCGAGTCGAGCCGCGATGAATCCGACGTGGCCGATTTCGTCGGCCAGGATCTCGTTGTAGAGGAGGCGAATGCGCTCAGCGACCGCGGGCTCGTCGGCGAACAGCTCGACGCCCTTGTCGCGTAACGCGCGGAAGAAAACGCATCCCACCATCTCGCTGGCGCCCACCAGCGGCAAGGTCCAGCGTTCGGGCGCGCTAACCATCACGTGGATCATAAGACGCACGAATGCGCGCGGCGGGCGCGCGCTCACCGGCAGGCCAAACATTGCGACGACGTCGGCAAGCATGCGGGTGTGATAGGTCTCCTGGAGCGTGACGTGGACGCGCGCGGGATCGTCTGCATTGACGCGCCCGAGGAGCTCAGCCAACCCCACTCCGAATCGTTCGGCTTGGTTGGCTTTGGCCGTCGCGAGGATCCAGAGCATCCGCGGCTCAAGCCCAGGTTCAATGCGTCGCCGGGCCATGTTCCGGAAGTAACTGGCGTGATCCATCGGCGCGGAGGAACGCACTGGGCGGCGCGCAAGGTCGTCGAAGAACGCCTCGCGCTTCGACAGACTGTGGCGCAGGAGGTCTGCCTCGCCGTCACGCGCGACGAGAAACTCGCGATAGCTAACGATGCCTGGGTTCTCATCCATGGCGCTGTTCCTCGGCCGACGACCTCAATGACCCTTCTGCGCGAGGCTCGGGGCGAGCCGAACAGGTCTTGACCGTTCCATTGTTCGCCCGATTGACCGGAGCCGTCGTGGCGTGGCTCGCCGGACGTGGCTGGGAAACGCGGCTAGCGACAGGGACTGGCGAACGCCTGATCGCAGCTACCTTTTCGCCAGCGAATCTTTTTATCTTCCAGCCAATGAGACCACGCCGGACATGATCCGGATCGAGTTCCAACGCGTCGCACACCTTCCGGAACGAGAAAGGTCCACTGTCCTCGTCATGAAAAAGCCAGCCTTGGGCTTCCGAAAATTGCTGCTTCTTCGACGGACGGCGAGCATCGAAATTGACCTGATAGCATTGCACTGCATCGATCAGAATTGCGTGCATAAGACGCGAGAATGGCGCTCCGCTGCCTTGCCGCTCGTGAAAGAACTGTGCGGGCAGAACGGCGTCGGATCGAAGTGAGAGCTCGTCATCTGCCGGATCAGTCACCTTGAATTCAAGAATAGGATTCGCCATTGGCTCACCTGTCGTCATACGAATCGATGTCGTCGGGAAGGAGAACCGATTCACCGCCCGCCTGCCATTTTATTTTGATCAGCGTGCGGCCGAGATTCTCCATGGTCCGTATAATTGAGAGCGACTCGTGTGGCATGTGCACTTCGCCGGTCCGAGGATCGCGAACCATTCTTTGCAGAGTTGCTGTCATCCTACTTCTCCTCTTAAGTCTCTGTCGGAATTCAACGCTTGCGCCTCGTTAAAGAAACGCGAAACTCTGGCTTTGACGGCGGCCGCCGGGGGGAGGGCGACGGCCGCCGTCTCGCCTCTGACAACCTCACTTTGGGGCGAGCGAGGTTCGCCAGAATCGCGGGAGCCGGCAATAGTCCGGCTCCTCGCGTGTGAGTTCATGCGTTGCCCGCAACGCACAGACAATCCTTCGCTCCAGGGCATAGTTCACACGCAGAGCCGACGTAGCGAAGTGCTTACACGACAGTTGTTTGTCTCCTTGCATGGCAGCGAAGTTAAGGTAATCCAGCTTGAGAGTCGTTATCTTGCAGTCCCGATTTGGTGTAGAAGAGGTTCTTATTCGGTCTGCGGGGTTGAAGAAGTTCGAAAGCAGAGGACGCCTTCAGCGCGACCATGAAAGATTTCCCGCCATTCCGGCTTGATCTCGTTAATCAGTGTCTGTGGCACCGCCGGACCAAGGGCGACGATGAGCGCATCCTGCTGACGCCCAAGGCGTTCGCGGTGCTGCGCTACCTGGTGGAGCACGCCGGGCGGCTGGTGACGCATGACGAGCTGCTCGATGCGGTATGGCCAAATACTCACATCCAGCCGCAGGCGATAAAAAAGCTCATCCTCGATCTCAGAGGCGTGCTCGGCGACCGGGTTAGTAAGCCTCTCTTTATAGAGACCCTCCACCGACGCGGGTACCGGTTTATCGCTGCCGTAAGCGAAGGTGCCGAGGCGCGACCTGCAGCCCCGGCACAGCGACCGCGAGGCAAACTGGTCGGAAGAGAACGAGCGCTGAGTGAGCTAAGCAATTGCCTTGGAAAGGCGGTGGAGGGCGAGCGGCAGATTGTGTTCATTACAGGCGAGGCGGGCATTGGGAAGACCGCGTTGGTGGACGAGTTCCAATCTCGGGCAGCAGCTGAGGTTACGGGCCTTCGCATCGCCCGCGGTCAATGCGTCGAGGGTTACGGCGGAAAGGAAGCCTATTACCCAATGCTGGAAGCGTTGCGCGAGTTGTGCCGGAGCTCCACGGGAGACCAAGTCCTCGAGACTCTGGCCGCGCAAGCACCCACTTGGCTGGTTCAATTCCCCGCTCTAGTGAAGCGCGAACAACGCGAGATGCTGCAGCGCGAGATCCTTGGTGCAACGTGGGAGCGGATGCTGCGCGAGATCGGCGACGCACTGGAGACGATCACGTCGGCAGGTCCGTTGCTGCTGGTGTTCGAGGACTTGCAGTGGGTGGATTACTCGACGATCGATCTCGTCTCGGCGCTCGCGCGCCGGCGAGGGCCGGCTAAACTGATGCTGATCGCGACCAAGCGTCCGGTGGATATGGTGATTCCCGAACATCCGTTGAAGGTACTCAAGCAGGACCTGCTGCTACATCAGATGTGTCGCGAGCTTGCTTTGGAACCGCTGGGCGAAGCGGAAGTAGCCGAATATCTGGCTGCCGAGTCCTCAGAAGCGAACGTGCCGGAAGGCTTGGCCAAGTTGGTCTATTATCAATCGGAGGGCAATCCGTTGTTCATGGTGGCGTCGCTCGACCATATGACCGAGCGGGGCCTGCTCTCCCGGAAAAGCGGTGCTTGGCGGCTACGGGTCCCGCTCGAGGAGGTCGAGCTTGAGGTGCCCCAGAAGCTGCGCCGGATGATCGAACTGCAAATCGACCGGCTGAAGCCGGAGGAGCAACGGGCGTTGGCGGCAGCGAGCGTTGCCGGAATGGTGTTTTCAACCGAAGTCTGCGCCGCGGCAGTGAACCTGGATCCGGAAGCCTTCGAAGACCTTTGCCAGGAGCTGTCGCGTCGGCATCACATCGTACGTTCGGCGGGCTCGCAGCAGTTTCCGGAGGGGACCGTCTGCTCGCGTTATGAATTTGTCCATGCCGTCTACCGCGAGGTGTGCTATCGCCGGCTGGTGCCCGGTCGCCGAGCGAAGTTGCACTTGCGCATTGGAGAGCGGCTGGAGACCCTGTTTCGGGGGCGGACCAATGAAGTGGCGGCCGAACTTGCCCAGCACTTCGAAGAAGGCTCCGATTGGTCAGGCGCCGTTAAATATTTGCGGTCGTCAGCCGAGACCGCCACCCAGCGCTATGCACATCGGGAAGCGGCGACGCTGCTCAAGCGGGCGCTAGCACTGCATCAAGATGCAGTCGGCGCAAAGGAACGGGCCGACTTGCTGGCGAGCCTTGCGATGGCCGAGCGAGGGTTTGAACGACGCGACGAGGCACTTGCCCATCTCGAAGCAGCGCTCGAAATTTACCTTCAGCTCGGGGATCGGGAGGCTATCGGGCGAAGCTTTACTGAGTTAACGGATGACCTTATCTGGGCTGGCCGCTTCCAGGAAGCAGCCCAAACAGCTCGGCGTGGGCTCGCCTACCTTCAGCCAGATGTTAGCGCCGACCGGGTGGGTCTTCTCGCCGCCATGGCGCAGGCGCACGCATTCGCCGCACGCGATGAGCTGGCCCAAGAGGCGCTGCGGGAAGCATCGAATATTGTGTCTCAGCTCTCCGATCCAAAGCTTGAGGCTAAACTGCTGGGCGCCCGGTCGATAGTAAATTTCTACTTCTTTAGGTTGAGAGAGGCTGCCGCGGACGGCCTCCTCATCGAACGACCGGGCGGGTCAGAAGCGCATCCCTGGCAGCGCGCCATACAGCTGCGAGTTCTGCATCAGACGCTACTATTTCTTGGACGTCTGGAAGATGCGATGAGAATTGCGGACGAGCTTGAACCGCTGGCGACGAAGATCGGGCAAGCTTACTCGACCGCACTCTGCCTCACCACGCGAGCGTGGGCGGAATTTGGCAAGGCACCCGACCTCGCCAAACTTGAAACGTGCCTTAGGCAAGTAGAGGAATCTGGCCAAAAGGCGCCATATGCGTTTTGGGATGTTCTCTCCGAGTCGCAACTAAGCTTGTTAGATTTCTTTCGCGGAAACTGGGCTGCTGCTGTATCGCATGCCGAAGCCGCTTGCCGCGCCGAACCGGGGAGCTCTATCCAAGGATACGGTGCCGCAATATTTTTTCGGCAGATGGCTTATTGCGGCGACCGCGCCAGCGCATTTGCAATCCTCGATGAAAAACGCAGGTGGCTGCCTCTTAGCGGCCAACCGAACACCAGAGGTTCGTGGGCGATGCTGGCGCCCGTGATTGAGGGCCTCGTCATCCTCGGCGAGCGAGCGCAAGCAGGACAGCTCTATCCGCTCGCTCGTGAGTTGGTCAGCAGTGGAGCGGTGGCGCTTTTCCCAGTATTCCGCTTGACGCATACGATCGCGGGTCTCGCCGCGTCGGCGGCAGGTCAATGGGAAGCCGCTGAAGAGCATTTTCAAATCGCGATGCGGCAAGCTCGGTCCTTTCCTCAGATCCTCGAACAAGCGGAGATACGCCGCTTTCACGCGATGATGCTGATGGAACGCGGAACGCCCGCAGATCGCAAACGCGCTCGTCGAATGCTGACAGTAGCGCTCGAGACCTACGCAAGCATCGGAATGCCCCGTCATTGCGACCTCATCAAAGCTCTGATGGCTCGGGTTCATTAGATTCGCTCCGAGCGAGCCCACGTGAAGCCGTTTAAACGTTCACGCTAAAAGAGACTTGCCGGGTTGTGGCCTTAATCACAACCAGCAGGTTGCGCGCCTCTGGTTGCTTACGATTCAACCGCAGCGACGCCAGCGTCTCGTGCTCCGCATCCGCAAGCATTCCACGGTTCTTATTCGGTCTCGACGCTCGAGCGGGTGCTGAGGCCAAACCCCCACGTTTGCGGACCCCGGCAACGTTTCGATAGAACGCGTTGCTAATCGGCTGTTAATCGGCCGCGCTACGTATCCCTACCTCGTCGAGATGGCTTATCAGGTCGAGAGGATCATCATAAACGCGGTAGGCGCCCGCTCGCTCAAGTTCTTCCTGTCCGTACCCTCCGGAGAGGAGACCGACTCCGAGTGCTCTCGCTCGCCGAGCGGCCAGCAGGTCCCATACGCTGTCCCCCACCACGACCGAAGTCTGAATGTCCACGCCGAGGCGCTCAGCAGCCGCGAGGAAAAGGTCGGGGTTAGGTTTGGCAAAATGGACCTGATCTCTCGTGACAACGGGAACGTGAGGCTCGACGGAAAGAAGATCAAGTGCCGGCCGGGCAGACTCCATGAGGCCGCTTGTGGCTATCGCCCAGGGTACGCAGAGATCGGTGAGTCTTCTTAGCAAATCGCGCGCCCCGGGCAGAGCTCTAACCTGCGAAACTCTGCTTAGATATTCCTGTAAGTGCAGGTTCTGAAGCTTTTCCGCTTGGGCCACTGAGACAGGCTGCCCCGTCTCGCGCAGCAAAGCATTTGCCAGTAGCCCCCCGCTCATCCCGATCCGCCGATGAATACGCCAGACGGAGAGCTCGATGCCGGCGCGCTCCAGCGCGGCATGCCAGGCAAGTGCGTGCTGATAGACGCTGTCGATGAGGGTGCCATCGAGATCGAAGAGGAGAGCAGGCGCCCTGCTCAGGGCTGTCGTTGTGATGGTCGCATTGTCGTTCCTAGTCATTGGGTTGTGTTTACTCCTTTGCGATCAGCGTCGTCCTAAGGGTTACCGCCTCGCATGCTCACGTTCCGCGCGGCGGGAGACCGGCCGCGCGATAGACATCATCGATGATGCGCATGTTGATGACGCCTTGATCACCGTCGGTGGGAAACGTTTTTTCGCCGCGTATCCGCGCGACGAACGCGCGCAACTGACAGGTGTAGGTGGTGTCGCCCGCTATGGTTTCCTGCTTCACTCCGTCGGCCGTCTTGAGCGTGATCTGATTGCCTTGATGCGGAGCGACCGGGTTGATTGTCGCCAGCTCTCCGCGATCGCCCTTTGCGGTGAACATCGAGCCACGCACGGCATCCTGCGCCATCGAGCAGTACATGCGGGCGGGCACGCCACCCGCCATCTCCAGGTTGACCTCCATCACTAGGTCGATATTCTTCGGTCCGGTCTTCGCCGACGCGTTAAGCACACGCGGCATGAGTCCCGAGAACTCGCGCAGCATGTGCAGCGGGTAGCTTCCGAGATCCATTGTTGCGCCTCCCGCCAGGTTCCAATCGTAACGGTTAGTTGTCGGCAGCAGCGGCGCCGAGAAATTGCCTTCGAGATGCAGCAGTCGCCCGAGCGTGCCGCCGCTGATAATTTCGCGCACGCGCTCCGCCAGCGGATGATAGCGATAGTGAAAGGCTTCGCCGAGGAAGCGCCCTGTTTCCTTGGCGACCTCAGCCATCAGCTGAGCCTCAGCGGCATTGGAAGCGAGCGGCTTTTCGCACAGCACGTCCTTGCCCGCGCGCAGGGCCGCGATCGTCCATTCGCAGTGATACGAATTCGGTAACGGATTGTAGATCACATCCACCTCGGGATCCTTGATAACGTCCTCGTAGGTCGCGTGGACGCGTGGAATACCGTGCGCCGCGGCGAAGTCTTCTGCGCGCTTGCGATCGCGCGCAGCGACCGCGACCAGCGCGGCTTCGGGCACTTCCTGAAGGGGCTTGATCAATGCGTTTGGAGTAATCCGAGCGGCGCCGAGCGCGCCGAATCGTAAGGGACGTTCATTCGCCATCGTTACTCACGCCTTGGCCGCATCGCACGGGTGAAGCGATCCAGCAGTCGTAGTCTCGCGTTTGAGAAATAAGGCAACCTCAGAAGTTACAGAACGGGATCGCTCTCGCGTCGCTTTACTAGGACGGATCTCGAGGTCTTCCTTTGGCATTCATTCGGCCGTGCCGCGCTTGTTGTAGAAGCGCACCACCGCCTAGCTTTCAGGCGCCAGGTGATCACGATGAACTCGACCCGATGGAACAACAATCTGCGGACTGTTTTCCGGTTTGGAAATCATGCCACCGGCGCTTCGAACCACAGCGTTCCGAGGGGCGGAAGCGTGATCGACATGGAGCAGGGCAGGCCGTGCCATGGAACTTGCTCAGCCATCGCGGCGCCCGCGTTCCCTTGATTGCTGCCGCCATAAATTTCGGAGTCGCTGTTGAGAATTTCGCGGTACAAACCGGGAACCAAAACTCCTACCCGATAGCCCGTGCGCACGAGCGGCGAGAAGTTACATATGCAGAGCAGTCGGCGACCCGAAGAGGGCGCCGTGCGCATGAAGGCGATTGTGTTTTCATCTGCGTTGTTCGCATCGATCCATTGAAAGCCTGCGGGTTCGTGGTCAGCCTCCCAGAGCGCCGGCTCGTTGCGATAGATACGATTCAGATCGCGCATCAGGGTCTGCAATCCGCGATGGTCCATTTCCGCCAGCAGGTGCCAGTCGAGACTTTGGTCATGGTTCCATTCCCGCCATTGCCCAAACTCTCCGCCCATGAACAGAGTCTTCTTGCCGGATCGCGCCCACGTGTAGCCCAACAGCGCTCGAAGATTCGCGAATTTCTGCCAGCGGTCGCCCGGCATTTTGTTGAGCAGCGAGCGTTTACTGTACACGACTTCATCATGCGAGAGCGGCAGCACAAAGTTTTCGGACCACGCATAGATGGAACCGAAGGTGAGATCGCGATGGTGGAAGCGGCGATAGATGGGATCCTTGCTGAAGTATTCGAGCGTGTCGTGCATCCAGCCCATGTCCCATTTGAAGCCGAAACCCAGTCCACCCACGTAGACAGGCCGGCTCACACCAGCCCAAGCAGTCGACTCTTCGGCGATCATCGCAACGCCCGGATGCCGCGCATAGACCTGCTGATTCAGCTCTCTGATGAACGAAATGGCTTCGAGATTTTCGTTTCCGCCGTGTACGTTCGGAATCCATTCGTGGTCGCGTCTTCCATAGTTCAAGTAGAGCATCGATGAGACAGCGTCGACCCGGAGCCCGTCTGCGTGAAATTCATCCAGCCAATAGTGTGCACTGCCGAGCAGGAAACTGCGCACCTCGTCGCGTCCGAAATTGAAAATGTAGGTGTGCCATTCAGGCTGATAGCCCTGGCGAGGGTCGACGTGCTCGTAGAGCGCGGTACCGTCGAAACGGCCGAGTCCGAATTCGTCGGTAGGAAAATGCGCAGGGACCCAATCGAGAATGACGCCAATTCCGCGCTGATGCAGGCGGTCGATGAGGCAGCGAAAATCGTCGGGCGATCCAAAACGAGCGGTAGGTGCGTAATAGCCCGTGGTTTCATAACCCCACGACCCGGCGAACGGATGCTCCATGACCGGTAGAAATTCGATATGCGTGAATCCGAGGTCCGCCACGTAGTCAGCCAACTGATCCGCATGCTCGCGATAAGAGAGCGAGCGGTTGCCTTGCTCCGGCACGCGCCGCCACGAACCGAGGTGCACTTCATAGATCGCCATCGGGCTGCGGAGCGCATCGCGAATAGCGCGCGCTGTCATCCAGGCGGCGTCGTTGAAGGAATAACCGGACTGGTAGACTCGCGAGGCCGTGGCTGGCGGACATTCGGTCGCCGATGCGAACGGATCGCCTTTGAGCAGGATGCCGCGGTCCTTCGTTCGAATTTCATATTTGTAAAGCGCACCTGGTCCCAAGTCCGGAATGAACAACTCCCAAAGGCCGGAGCTCCCGAGCATGCGCATCATGTCCAGCCGCCCGTCCCAGCCATTGAAGTCGCCGACCACGCTGATGCCGGCAGCATTCGGCGCCCAAAGCGCGAACGAAGTTCCCGGCACTCCATCCACTTCGCATGGGTGCGCGCCCATTTTCTTCCATATCTGGTCGTGCTTCTGCTCGACCCATAGAAGAACGTCAGGGTCGCCCAGCGTCGGGGAAAACGAATAGGGCTCACGAACCGTCACACGACTATTGCCGGGGTAATGAATCTCGAGCTGATAGCGGAAAACGTTGGGGCCCGGTTCCGCGACGATAACTTCGAATAACCCCGGCTCCGGGAGGGGTACCATTTCGCGCGGCTCTCCGCCCTCCATAAGCAGTAAGACCTTCTGTGCGTCGGGGCGGTAGGTCCGCACGATTGCTCCACCATCGATTAGGTGAACACCCAGAATCGAGTGAGGATCGTGGTGTCTGAGCTCAAGTAGGTCCTTTAGTTCCTGGTCCGGAATTTTGGAAAAACTTCCATCAACCGAGGCAGACGCCGGTTGCGACATCGAAACAATTCTCGCTCCTGGGTTTCTTCGCCCATGAGCTGCAGTGCCTCCGCAGGTCGGCAAGATCACGCTAACTCCGTTCCTTCGTTGGCTGCGTTAACAATCAGTCCGGCTTTGAGCTTTGCATAGAGGCGGGCCAAAGGTCTGGTGAACCCTACCCTGTTCAGTGTGCCGCCCTAGATCCGATCCCGTAGTGCGGCGCAGTGGGCGGCACCTAACAGACCAGCCTTGTCGTTTAGAATGACTCGAATCGGGATAGCTTTCAGAAGATCGCTCATCCTTCCTTTTGTGCTGAACGCTGTCAGAAAACTCGGACTACGAAGCTTATCAACAATCTTCGGAGCGATTCCGCCTCCCAGGTAAAGCCCGCCGGTCGCCATGATCTTGAGTGCGAGGTTGCCGGCTTCGCTTCCGTAAAGTGAGACGAAGAGTTCCAGCGCCTGTACGCATAGCGCGCTAGTACCGTCGATCCCGTGTTTCGAGACGTGGCCCGCCGGGTCTCCCTGCTTCATTTCCAACTTAAGCCAATCCGGTTCCTGAACGTGGCGGACATCACGGAGAAAGTTGTAGATGTTGAGTAATCCGGGGCCGCAAACCAGCCGCTCCCAACTAACGTGGCCAAACTGCGCGCGTGACTGGCAAAGCAATTCGTCTTGTAGTTCATCGGTAGGCGCAAAGTCCGAATGACCGCCCTCGCAAGCGAAAGGAAAATGCCGAGTCCCATCCCAGTAGAGCCCCGCTTCACCTAAACCGGTGCCTGCCGCGATGACCGCGGCATTTCCGACCGCTTTCGAATCTCCCTCGTTCAGGATCGCGAAGTCGCTCGTCTCGAGTACATCAACGCTGTAGGCGATCGCCTCCAAATCATTGATGATGGTGACTGGACCCAGGGCAAGTCCTTGCTCAAGTCGGAAAGCGTCGACTATCCAAGGTAGATTCGTGATCCGCACCCGACCATCGTGTACCGGGCCGGCGACACCAAAGCACGCTTGTGTGCTCGTTTGCCCGTGGCTGGCAACGAACTTGCCCACGATCTCGTCGAGACCGGTGTAGTCGGCGCTGGGATAAGTCTCCTCGACCAGAAGTTCGAGTTGGCCTTTTTCGAAATTGCAATAGGCGATGCGGCTGTGGGTACCGCCGATGTCGCCAGCTAGGATGATCATTTCGGTTCTCCCAAGTTCGAATCTTCTTACCTTAACCTTAGTAACGCGTTTACTTTGGGAACAATGGTCTGCGGACCTACTTACACTGCTATCGCCAAATCAGATTTGCCTTTGAAAGGATTCGATTTCAGTACGACAAATCTCGCTGAAGTGTCTCAGCGGATCTTCGCCGCTCAGGGCATTTGACTGAATTTCCTCGGCCGATAGATTTGGCTTCGGATAAGTGTCGACGATCAGCCTTACAATCTCCTCAGCCGCCTTCAGCACGGGAGGCGAGGAAGCCAAGCGAATGCGACTTAATAAGGCGTACACCGGAATCAGATTTTTGGGGTCACTCACGTTGTGCTCGTAGGCATCGACCAGGATACGGGCACTCTCGGTGATGAAATCCGAGTAGAGCGTCTCACGATATACTATCTTCTTGGCCAGAAAATCGCGCCGACTCTGGTGTCTTTGCGCTATCCAGGTGCTCGCAAAAGAACCCAATGCGCCAACAAGCGAGCCGGAAACAGCAGCAATGGCTCCGAGCGCTCCTGGACTTAGTGAACTCATTTCGTATTAATCAAAAGCGCTAAAGGGCAATTGTCACCTGCACAGCGAGGACCAGGGTGTCGCTGATCAGGCCGGTTCCACTAGGCCGAAACACGCCCTGTATATCCGGTTGCACGGTAAATGATGGGGTTACGTTGTACATGTAGTTAGCTTCGATGATCGCTTCATGCGTCTGTGTCGGCTCGTGAGCTGCGCGCTGAGCGTCCCGGAGATCGCTTGAAAACTGGCCCCAGAGTCCAAACAACCCTAACTCGTCGTAGGGCCGCTGCGGAACCAGCCCGAAGTACAACAGCCCCGCATCCCAGAAATACTCATCCGTGTTCATCTTTGGTGGCGCATATGCGAAGGCGAGGAATCCCCACAAACCTTGATGAGGATTGGTTGCGCCCTCCGGCCGCCGAAGAAGTCGCTGCTGGCCCGTCACATACATTTGCCAAGTGCCGCCGCGCATCTGACCGGTCTTGAATTGCAGCCGTGGCTCGGAGTCATAGAGCCCGCCGAGCTTGAATGTCCCTGGATAGCCGACGTCTCGCAGCGGCTTGGGCGAATACTGGAGCTCCTCCATGATCGCGACGCCTGAATTGTGCCGGAGGCTGAAATCAACGCCGTGAAATTTGTTACTGCGGAAGTCTCGGTAGGTATTGTACGCGCCCGTCATCAGATAAAACTCGGGCGAGACTTCGTAGCGGGCTCGGATTCCCCACGCCGCGCCTGGGTAGCTCGGTATATTAGCGTTAGACGGGATGCTCAGTGGATTACCGCAGAAGCCAAGGTTTTGCGCAAAACAGTAATATGGCGATGTCGCGAAGTCATCGAGAGCGTTGATGCGGCCGCCAACGACATCAAGCTTCTTGTCGAAAAATAGATGTTCAACTGCCAAGTCCACCAATCGTATAGTTTGATGACCGAAGAGCTGCTGTACCGCGAAATTGTTGGGGATGTCGTTTGACAAACTATTACCTGTGCGTTCCGAAGCCGACACAAGCAGGTAGGTATCCTCGAGACCGATCAGTTTGTGCAGATCCAATGCTATCCCGACCCCGATGTTGTGCGTGTACCGGAATTTGTGGACTTCTCCGCCGACCGGGTTACCGGCAGATTCGCTTTCGTAGGAGCCGAACACGGAAACTCCCGCGTTGGAAAGTTCACTCCGCACTCCAGCCCAATTTCCCGTCGCACCTTTTAGCTGAGCCCATGATCCAGGGAGGAACAAAATCTGAGGGTCGAGAATTCCCCATTGGGTGGCCCAGTCCTGGTTTGTCGCGTGCATCCATGGGGTTGAAAAGGTCTGCGCCTGCGCAGGCGCAGCCGAAAGGACGCCGGCGAGTACGAAGGCGACAATTAGTGATCCAACGATTGAGTGACTCATACTGGGTTCCTCTAGGTAGAGCCCGTTGAGAGACCGCCGTGCCTATGGGTTTGCAGTCCGCCACTGACGCGAGATTTCCTCGAGCGATTTTCCCTTGGTTTCGGGAACCCAACCGACGATGAAGATGAAAGCCGCGACACCCATTGCGGCATACAGGAAACACAGCGACGGCCCCATCATCGCCACTAGAACAGGAAACGAAAAGCTAACGAAAAAGTTCGCCATCCAATTGGCCGAAGTCGATATCGCGGCAGCTCGCGCCCTCGCTCGGTTCGGAAAGATCTCCGAGATCATCAGCCAGACGATGGGGCCGAGCGAGAAGGCAAAGCAGACAATGTAGAATCCAACGAATCCTACAGTAATAGGAGCGAGCAAATCCCGGTTGACACCGATTGTTGAGCCGAATCGCTGAGCAGCGCCGACTGCGACCAGACTTACTATCATCCCAGCGAGACCCACCAGCAGCAGTGGCTTTCTTCCGATTCGATCTACAAGCCAGATAGCGATCAGCGTGGACAGCACGTTAATCACACCGATCCCGATCGTTGCTGCCAATGCGGTGCTCGCGCTGTCTAGGCCGGCCCTCTGAAAGATCTGCGGAGCGTAGTAGATAATTGTGTTGATCCCGGTCACCTGTTGGAAAACGGCGAGACCGACGCCGACCATAAGTGCCGGACGAAGTCCGGGCATCAATAGTTCTGACCACGCGGCAGGCCGACTGCGTCCCAGGTCCTCTTGGATTTCTCGTACTTCCACTTCGATTTCGCCCGGAGACCGCACTAGCGAAAGCGCTTGTCGCGCAGCTTTTTCCGCGCCTGTTTTAAGGAGCCAGCGGGGTGACTCGGGCATCACGATCATTCCGAGCACCAGCAATGCGCCGGGTATGAATGCGAGCCCGAGCATCCAGCGCCACGCTTGCTCCGGTGCCAAAGCTCGATCGACAACGTAGGAAACCAGGATGCCGATGGTGACTGCCAGTTGAAAAAGCGACACCAGCTTCCCGCGACTACGGGCTGGCGATAGCTCTGCGATATACATCGGTGCTGCTACCGCCGTCATTCCAATCGCCAATCCTATGAGGACGCGGCTCGCGATCAGAATATCGACGTTGGGTGCGATCGCCGAACAGACCGCGCCCGCAACAAAGCTCACTCCGGCGACAATGTTGGTCCAACGTCTGCCTATTGTTTCGGAGGAAGTTCCTCCGACCAGCGCGCCGAACAAAGCGCCGAAGGTCACGGCGCTGACGACGAGTCCCTGCTGGGCCGGGCCGAGATGGAAGTCGGGTACGATGAACAACATCGCGCCCGCAATCACGCCTGTGTCGAAGCCAAACAAAAGGCCGCCGAGCGCAGCGACGGCGGCTATCAACGTAATGTACAAGGTCGCTCTGGACCGCCTATCCGAGCTGAGCGGTGCCTCCTTAACCGTCGAGCGATCTGTGCCATGAAGAGGGATCGTTTCGTCAGCGCGACTTGCCTCGGACCTTTTCTCGAGCGTGCTCATGGTTCGGATTTTCCCTTGGGCCACGGACCCGTTTTACCACCACAGTGGGTGTGAGTTTGCTGCGATCGCGGTAATCGACTTCGCGAAGCACTTGCACGGCAAAGTTGTTTGTCTCGCTGCACGCCAGCGAAGTTAAGCTAATCCAGATTTAGAGTCGTTCCCTCGAGGTTCCTATTTGGTGTAGAAGAGGTTCTTATTCGGTCTTCGGATTGAGGAAGTTCGAAGGCATGAGGCGACTTCAGCGCGATCTATGAAGGATTTCCCGCCATTTCGGCTTGATCTCGTTAATCAATGCCTTTGGCGCCACCCGGATAGGGGCGACGACGAGCGCATCCTGCTGACGCCCAAGGCATTCGCGGTCCTGCGCTACCTGGTTGAGCACGCCGGACAGCTAGTAACGCATGATGAGCTGCTCGATGCGGTGTGGCCAAATACTCACATTCAGCCGCAGGCTATAAAAAAGCTCATCCTCGATCTCAGAGGCATGCTCGGCGACCGGGCTAATAAGCCTGTCTTCATAGAGACTCTGCATCGGCGTGGGTACCGGTTTATCGCTGCTGTGAGCGAAGGCACCGGGGCGCTGCCTGCGGTTCCGACACCGCCGGCGCTGGGGAGATTGGTCGGTAGAGAGCACGCGCTGGGTGAATTGCGGGATTGCCTTGGGAAAATATCGGGGGGCGAGCGGCAAATCGTTTTTATCACGGGTGAGCCGGGAATTGGAAAGACCGCTCTAGCAGACGAGTTCCAGCGACTGGCGATGGCTCAGCTGCCAGGCCTCCGGATTGCGCGCGGCCAATGCGTCGAGGGTTACGGCGGTAAGGAAGCTTATTACCCGATGCCGGAAGCGCTGGGCGGGTTGTGCCGCGGTCCCGGAGGAGAGTCAGTCATCCAATCCCTCGCCGCTGCGGCGCCCACCTGGCTGGTTCAATTTCCCGCGCTAGTGAAGCGCGAACAACGCGAGATGTTGCAGCGCGAGATCCTTGGTGCGACGCGGGAGCGCATGCTGCGCGAGATCGACGACCTGCTGGAGGCGGTCACGGCGGCAAGTCCGTTGTTGTTGGTTCTCGAGGATCTCTAGTGGGTGGACTACTCGACGCTCGACCTCATCTCGGCGGTGGCGCGCCAGCGAGCGCCTGCCAAACTGATGCTGATCGCTACCAAGCGTCCGGTGGATATGGTGATTCCCGAACATCCGTCGAAGGCGCTCAAGCAAGGACCTGCTGCTGCATCAAATGTGTCGCGAGGTTACTTTGGAACCGCCGGCCGAAGCGGAAGTAGCCGAATATCTGGCTGCAGAGTCCTTACGCCCTCCTATGCTGATATGCTACATAGCTTATCATGCAAACACTGGGACAGTTCATTGTTGAGCGGCGCAAGGAGCTGGGGCTAGCCGGACGCGAGGTGGTGGCGGAGGTGCGCAACTCCGATGGCAAGCCGATCTCGATTCCTTTCCTGGTTGACCTCGAACACGACCGCCGCAAGCCTTCCGACGAAGTCCTTGAACAACTCGCCAAGGTTCTCAAGGTCGATTCCGATGTGCTCTACTTTCTGGCAGGACGGTTTCCAGCCGACCTCAGCGCGACGACCGTCAACAGTGCGCAGGAACTCGCCGCGGGCTGGAAGGCGTTCCGGCGAGAAGTAAAGCGGAAGAAAAAGCCGTGAAGATGATACCGGACAGGACCGGACGCTTTCCGGAGCGTCCGCACTGGGAGATCCGGGAGCTGGAGCAGATGTGCGAGGAGACGATGACCTCGTTTCTGCTCCAGCACTTCGGGTTTGAGCGCATCCCGGTGCCGACCGAAGCGATCACGATGCTGATCGAGCGTGACGCCGCCGACCTCGACCTAGCGACGAATCTCTCCGACGACATGCACGAAGTTTTTGGTTTCACCCAGTTTGAGCGCGGCCACAAGCCAACGGTCAAAATCGCGCGGGAACTGTGGGAGCAACGGCATCGTAACAATCGATTGCGCACGACTCTGACCCACGAATACGGCCACGTGATGCTGCACACGTGGCTGTACGACAAGTACGGCGCTGCCCGCGGTCCGCACCGGTGTTACTGGCAGAGCCTGCTTCCAACTGAGCGGGTGTTCGACTGGTTTGAGTGGCAGGCGGGCTACGCCTCAGGTGCCTTGCTGATGCCGGAGAGCTTCGCGCGACGAACGGTCGAGGCGTATTTCCGGAATCGCTCCGAGCGTCCGCCGGTTGCCAAGGACGCGCCGGAAGCGTCAGTGCTCTGCCAGCGCATATCCCTCGCGTTCGATGTATCCGTCGAAGCCGCCACCGTGCGGCTCTCCCAGCTCGGCTATCTGACCGAGTAGCGCGCCCACAAGCCACCGACCTTTTCGTCCAGACCGATCTTCCCACTTGACACTCGCCGCGTGTATCGCTACATAGCGAGTTAGTCATATAGCCAACGCTGAACCGCTACCATGATTTCAATCGCACTAAAGCAAGTACCGAAATCGAACGCCCGATGGCTCATCGCCGCCTGCGCCGCCGCCCTCTTCTCGCTTCGAACCCAGCCGTTGTGGGCCGCACAATACGCCGGGACCCTGCCCTGGGACCGGACGCTTGGCGCGCTTCGGGACATTCTGGTCGGTCCCGTGGCTCACGCCGTAATCGCGCTGAACTTAACGTTGTCGGCGATCCTGTACGCCGTCGGCAGCCATCAGCGAGCAGGACGCCTGCTGGCCGGCGGATTAGCAGCTTGCGCCGCGCTGATTGCTGTCCATCTGCTGACTTACCTCTCGCCCTTCTGAGCAGTCCATTCCAAGCGACAATTGGTGGAGGTCCGACATGAAACTCGCACGCATCGCAAAGCCACTTCGTTCCTTGCAGGTACGCGTGACGCTGGCCGGCGACCTGAACGCCGCGCTCGAGAGCTACGCGCGCTACTACGAACACGTTCATGGCGACGCTGTGGATTCGAAGGCGCTGGTTCCGGAGATTCTCAGTGCCTTTCTACAAGCTGACCGTGAGTTCCAGACCTGGGCACGTTCCAGCGGTAGCAGTCATCATCGTCGGTCCGGTCCGTCTTCGACCATCGGCGACGCCAAGCCACAAGGCTGACTCGCAGCAGTGCCAAGCCGCAGACGCGCTTCGCGCGTGTGAGTTTATGACACGTCACTCATTCGCGAATGAAGCCTGCTTGCAGCAGCGAGTTCGGCAATGAGAATAAGTCCACAATCTTTCGGCGTAAACGCGTGCTTCGTGACGTGTACACAGAAACGGAAGCGAGTCACAGAAAAGTCGAAACCCGTTGATTTTCAACTGTAATCAGCGCGCCGCTCATGCTTGCAGCGCGGAGGTCCAGTCGGATGAGCCAGGAGAGCAAGAGAACCTACACGATCAGGCTAGACGAGATGGTCGCCGCACGAGTCGAAAAGCAGGCGGCGATGTCAGGCATCGCGCCGACCAGGCTGATCCAGTCACTGGTCGCCGATGCGTTCACGCTCCTCGCCAAAACACCGGTTGTCGGCCCAGCTTCCAACCTGATCGGCAAAATCGACGCACTCGGCAAAGCCTGCGAGCGGATCGAACAGAACGCGGCAGAGAGATACACGCAGCTGCTACTCGAAGTCGTGAAGACTCGCTCGGCGTTTCTGCATGCGCTCGATCAGAACCTGGGCGAGCCGGTCGTGGACGAGATCATCGAGGCGTCGGAGAAGACCGCACGCGAATACATCGATCGACTCAGAGGTGAGGGAGGTACCAGGCAATGAACGCATACGTCGATCGGGCGGTCAGACGACGCGCCGACCTCGCATCGCTGCACATCTGGGCGCAAATGGCGCTTCGCACCGTGCTCCTCTTCGTCCTTCTCTGGACGTTTCTGACTCTTGCGCTGGTCTGGTACTGGACTGGCTACTACCGCGGACCCGCAGCTCATCTGTACTTCGGAAGTTGGTTCCTGGCGTGGTTTTTAACGCAGGAGATTCCACTCCCGTTCGCATCACTGCCGTACCACGGCCGACGCTACACCGTCACCAGCATGTACGCCTTCCTCAATTTCAAGTACTACCTCGGTGGCTCGTTCGCGGGCTGGTTCTGGCATTACGCACCCTGGGGCGCGGTCATCACCGCTCTGATTGTCGGAGCCTGCCTCCTGATCATCTTCCCGCCTCGCGGCGGAGATGGCGACGAGTACGTGCGCGGGACCGACGTGGTTCCGACCCGGCGGTTGCGCCGAGACCTGCGAGGCGATGGCGTCCAACTCGGTGGCATCATGATCCCTCGCGAGCTGGAGTCGCAACACTTTCTGTTCGTGGGCGCGCCCGGCTCGGGCAAGTCCACCGCCATCCGGCGGATGCTCCGGCAGATCGACGCGCGCGGCGAGGGCGCGGTCGTGCTCGATCCCGAGTGCGAGTATCTGCCCGAGTTCTTCCGCCCCGAGCGCGGCGACCTGATCCTAAACCCGCTCGATACGCGCTGCCCGGCGTG
>Ga0074046_10001028_pt1 | contig 25884 bp, 20 predicted proteins | sample BogForMeECP23OM3_FD_94441 | JGI IMG/M metagenome (GOLD analysis project Ga0074046, IMG submission 94441) | Bog forest soil microbial communities from Calvert Island, British Columbia, Canada - Bog Forest MetaG ECP23OM3 | ecosystem: Environmental > Terrestrial > Soil > Wetlands ...
CGATCTGGTCGCCGCCAGTTGCACCGACGGCAGCCAGATCGTTTTTCTCGCCACCCACGACGGCAAAGCGATTCGCTTCGAGGAGGAGGACGTACGTCCCATGGGTCGCCAGGCCCATGGCGTTCGCGGGATGAACCTGGGCAAGGGCGACTACATCGTGGGCATGGCAGTCACCCCCAAGGAACGCAAGAAGACCAAGGATGGCGACGGGCAGGAAGCGAACCTTATCCTCTCCGTCACCGAGAATGGTTACGGCAAGCGCACCGATGTGGAGGAATACCGCCTGCAATCGCGCGGTGGCAAGGGCATCATCAACGTTAAGACGACCTCGCGCAACGGCAAGGTTGTTTCCATCATGCTGGTGAACGAAGAGTCGGAACTGATGGTCATCAGCCAGTTCGGCAAGATCATCCGCATCGGCGCCAAGACCATCCGCGAATGTGGCCGCTCGTCGCAGGGTGTGCGCCTTCTGCATATGGAGGAGGGCGATCGCGTGGCAGCCACGTCTGTCATTCCGCCGGAAGAGGCCACCGAGAACGGCAATGGGGAGAGCGGATTGCTGGTGCAGTAGCGGCACAACGGGCCTGTGGCGAACCAGGAGTTGATATGGAGAAGGTCAACCTCGCGCAGAAGTTTTCGCTGTTTAACGACCAATACAGCCCAAAAATCGTGGGCGAGGTAAACGATACCTATGTGAAGCTGGTGAAGTTCCAGGGTGACTTCATGTGGCATCACCACGACGCCGAAGATGAGCTATTCCTGGTGGTGAAAGGCGCGTTGCGCATGCGCGTACGCGAGAATGGCGCTGAGCGCGAGTTCGTCGTCAACCCCGGCGAATTCATCATCATCCCGCAAGGTATCGAGCACTTTCCCTCTGCGAATGAAGAAACCCACGTAGTGCTGCTGGAGCCAAAGACCACCCTCAACACCGGCAACGTGACCAGCGCGCGCACCGTGCAGAAATTACAGCAGATCTAGCGGAGCTTCCTAGAGGGTTTGTCCGGGATCACGAGGTTCCGGAAGTGCCTTATCGCAACGCCTCAGCTAACTTGCCGCTGTTGATGAGCTCAGCGACGCGTTGGATGTCGGGCGTAAAGATTCGGTCCTCCGTGAAGGTTGAGGACACGGACCGGATCGCCTTGTGGGCGACCTGTCCGCGCTTGCCAGTTTCCAGAGGGGCCCTGAAATCGAGAGCTTGCGCGGCGGCCAGCGCCTCGATGGCGAGAACATTCCGCGTGTTGGTGACGACCTGCTGCAGCTTGTTGGCCGAGGTCATGCCCATCGAGACGTAATCTTCCTTATTGCCCGAGGTGGTGATGGAATCGACAGACGCGGGGTGCGACCATACCTTGTTTTCGCCGACCAGCGCCGCGGCCGTGACCTGCGCCATCATGAATCCCGAATTCAGTCCCGCGCCCGGTGCCAGGAATGGAGGGAGGCCTTCGTTAAGCGTGGGATTCACCAACCGCTCCAGGCGCCGCTCGGAGATGCCCGCCAATGCGCTGAGCGCGATGGCCAGGAAATCGAGCGCAAACGCCAGCGGCTGGCCGTGGAAGTTGCCGCCGGAAATAATCGTGCCCGGAACCTGCACCCCAATCGCGCGTTTGGGCGCGCCGACTTTTTTCTCCTCGGGGAACACCAGGGGGTTGTCCACGGCGGAGTTCATCTCCACTTCGAACACCTCGCGGCAGTGGATCAGCGTGTCGCGTACCGCTCCGTGGACTTGCGGAATACAGCGCAACGAGTAAGCGTCCTGCACTGCCTGGCACTCGCGGTGCGACTCGCGAATTAAGCTGCCATCGAGCATTCGGCGGAGATTCTCCGCCACCAGCAGCTGGCCGGCGTGCGGCCGGGCTTTGTGGATACGTTCATCAAGCGCGACGTCCGTACCCTTGAGCGCGTCGATGGTGAGCGCTCCAATTACGTCAGCGGTGTCGGCAAGGACTTCTGCCTGGAGTGTCGCCAGCAGGCCAATCGCCAGCATTGCCTGGGTGCCATTGATAAGCGAGATCGCTTCCTTGGCCTCCAGCACCAGCGGTTTGATGTCAGTCTGCTTCAGCGCGTCCGCCGCCGGCACGCGAGTACCGCGAAAGACGACCTCACCCTCGCCGATCAGCACCAGTCCCAGATGGGCCAACGGCGCCAAGTCGCCGCTGGCGCCCACACTTCCTTGCGACGGGATGACGGGATGAACCCCACGATTCAACATCTCGCACAGAGTGTCAATGACCGTGGCGCGGACGCCGGAGAAACCCTTGGCCAGAGAGTTCGCCCGCAGAAGAACCATGGTGCGGGTCACATTTTCAGACAGCGGTTCGCCCACTCCAGCGGCGTGCGAACGCATCAGGTTCACTTGCAGCCGGCGGATTGCATCGGGCGCGATGTGGAGATCGGCGAGCTTCCCGACGCCGGTGTTTACGGCATAGGCAACGCGGTTATGTTCAACCAGGTCTTCGACCACGGCACGGGCGCGGTCGACAGCCAAGCGTGCCTCAGGCTCCAACAAAACCGGACGCTGGTCATACACGACCTGGCGAACGTCGTCCAGGGTCAGATCGTTTCCGTTGATGTGAAGTGCCTTCAACTTCGTCCTGCGGCTTTCAAGAACAACGGTAGATATCGCGAAGATAGGCGAGCACGCTTGAGTTCCGAGTCCAGGACCATGTGCACGGTTTCGCCTTCAGCCAGCAAAGCACTGTCTTGATCGCGCAAGACCTCGTAACCGAAATGTAAAAGAGAATCTCGCACGTTCAACAGCCGCGTCCTGACGATGACCAGATCGTCGTAGCGTGCTGGCGCCTTGTAGCGGCATCGCACCTCCGCAACCGCCAGGCGCGTACCCTCCTGCTGCTCCATTTCGCTGTAGGTGAAACCGAGTTCGCGCATCATCTCCACTCGGCCAACTTCGAACCAAATGATGAAGTTCGAGTGATAGACCACGCCCATCTGGTCGGTCTCCGCGTAGCGCACGCGCAGCCTGGTCTCATACACCTTCGGTTGGGGAGTCGTCTGGAGCCGTTGGCTGTCGGTCTTCAAGCGCGACTCACTTGGTGCTCGCTGGTTGAGCGGCGCTGGACGCCGGCGCGTTGCTCACCATCTGTCCCCGTACTGGTTCACCGACAGGAACCGGTTTCCCGTCAGCGATATAGTCCACGAACTGCGCCGGAAGAGAATCGGGCAAGGGAATGCCCGCCGAACTCTGCAGTTGATAATGCACGTGTGGCCCTGGACTCGGCCCAGAACTGCCGCACTCGGCAACAACATCTCCCTGCTTTACCTTGTCACCCTTCTTGAATTTGATGCTGTTTTGTTTCAGGTTCGTCAGCAGGGAGAATTCACTATTGCCATGCGCAATGAGGACTATATTGCCACGAGGCGAATCGTTAACCGGCCTGCCGGGAGGATTGTCCTGGTACCCGTCCTGAACGTCAACTACGGTACCGTCGGCCGGTGCCAGCAGAGGTTGACCGAAGCAGTAATAGTCGGAGTTGTCGCTGCCATCTCCACTGAAAGGCCGCCCATTCTTTAAGAAAGCAAAGTCGAGGGCGAAACGCTGATCGTCATTGTTGAAGTTCGAGTTCTGGAATGCACTACGCCCGCCCTGGTAAACGAACCATTCTCCGGCAAAGGGCAGCTTCAGCTTCGTCGTGTCCTTGTAGCCGCCAAAACGGCCCTGATAAAAACCTCGCTCTGGGCCAACTTGAAATATTTCCACTTGCCCGCGTTCGTTGATGGCGATGTTGGTGACGACCTGCACATTCGTTGTCTTGGAGTAGTCTGAAAGCCGCGAGTAGAGTGTCCATGGCCTCGCCAGAGACGGGGCGAAGTCTTCATCCGCCATCTTGGTCTCGGTGCCCAAATGCTCCCGCAGGTTCTTAGTGCTGGCAGCCAGCTTTTCCTCGCTGCCGTAATTCTTCTTAGTTCCCTCCGCCAGCGTCGCCCACATTGCACCGGACTGTCCCGCTTCGAACATCTGGAAAATCTGTTGCGCGCGCTGTCTTGCCTGGCTGCTCATGACCGGATAGGGTCCGCCAGACGGCGGTGCAGCCGCAGGCTTGGACGACTGCGGCTTCGTCTGGGCAAATAAAAGCGCAGGAAACAGCAACATCGCAATAATGGAATGCAGACGGAATGTCATTGTTTCTCCCTGTGTTCGCTGCGGTTTGCCCTTCACCAGCAAGAGCTTACGCGTTTGTGGCAATCCAATATCCTGATCGCCCGGCGCTTGCACGTCACAGCCGCGGCCATCTGTGGTTTGAACTCTGAAATGAGTATTGCTTGACGAGACCTTAATTGTAGCAAGCGATATACAGGAATTCTCCGCTTCAAATCGTTGCAATCCGGCAAACGGTAATTGTAGCCCAAAAAGCGCCAACGCTGCCTAACAGAAGCACCCGCACGAATCCGACAGGCTCTATTTTCCCGTCCAACGAGGATTACGCTTCTCCAGAAACGAACTTACGCCTTCGCGAAAATCGGAGGTCGTACGAATGCGGGCGTTCTCATCAACCGCAGCGGCAATTTGCCGGCCCAGTTCCGCCGAGGCATATCGGCGCAGCAGGCGCTTGGTAGTGAGCAGCGAGGCGGGACTGTTCTGCAGCAGACTGGCCGCCAATTCGCGTGCCCGCTCCAGCAGCTTGTCGGGTGCGACGACCTCGTTCGCCAGTCCGATGCGAAACGCTTCGTCAGCGCCGATAATGCGACCGGTGAGCAGGAGGTCGCGCGCATGTTTCTCGCCTACCTGGTGAAGCAGAAAGGCCGAGACGATGGCCGGAACAAAGCCGATGCGAACTTCCGTGTAGCCGAATTTGGATTCGGACGAAGCCAGCGTGAAGTCGCAGAGAGTAGCCAATCCGCAGCCACCGGCGATCGCAGGGCCGTTGACCGCGGCAATTGTGACCTTGGGGAATTCATAAAGCGTACGAAACAGGCGCGCCATGGTTTCGGAGTCGGCCCGGTTCTCTTCGGCAGTACGCCCAGTGATGGACCGCAAATTGTCGAGGTCCATGCCCGAACAGAACGCTTTGCCAGCGCCGGTCAGGATGACAATCTGGGCCGCCGATTTCTCGACCTCATGCAGCGCCCGCAGGATGTCATCAATCAGCTCATAGCTGATCGCGTTGCGCTTCTCGGGCCGGTTCAAGGTGACGATGGCAAGCGGACCACCGTAGTCGAGGGTCAAGGTGGTGTATTCGTGGCGGTGTGGTTCGGGCATGATGATGATTACAGCACGTTTCGTGATTCGCCTTGATCCGGGAACGGTTTCAGATGGTGTACCCCTCCCCCTGCGGTTCTGTAGAATCAAAGACTTAGTAAAAAAATCCGCGCACATATCAGAATCCAAAGGAGTTAGATCTTCATAACAGATTCCAAAGGACTTAGCTCGCATTCTCGGCCTCTTCGCGCTGACCCTTGACCGCGCCGAATCCTAGTTCGTGATTCCTAAGTCTGCCAGGCACACAACTCCCTTCCTCCTCTCACGAACAATATTGGACGAGGAACCCGCCCAGAACAAGGGCGTACATCACGGAGCAATGTGACCAGGGGAACACTGATTTATTACGCTTTGGGGTCTGCGACCACTTGTCGGCGGAGTCGACCGCTGCGACTCTCGCACCTGACGACTGGCACCGACAACTGTACTTTCACATCTTCGGTGCGCCGAATTTCGCCGCAAGTTCCGCCGACTTCTGCAGTACATCGTTTAGCGGCTTCCGAATCGGCAACTCGACGCTACGGCCGCGCAGCGCCTCCAGCAATTTCTCGGTCGCAATGTTGCCCACCAGCACGTCCTGCGCAAACGGACAGCCGCCCAGCCCCCCGATGGCCGAGTCGAACCGCCGGCAACCAGCATCATAGGCCGCGAGGACTTTGGCCGCCGCCTCATCCAAACGGCTGTGCAGGTGTACGCCAATCTCGACGCCCTCGAACTTCTGCAGCACCGGGCCGAGCAGGTCTGCGATCTGCTGCGGTGTGGCCAATCCGACTGTATCGGCGAGCGAGATGGCCTGCAAATCCATGTCTGCGAAAAGGCCTATGCCCTCGATCAGTTCGTTCAAATTCCACAAATCGCCGTAAGGATTGCCGAACGCCATGGAAATGTAAGCGACGACGTCCAGGCCAGCCTCATCGGCTTTCTGCGCCACCTTTTCCAGGATGTCGAGATTTTCTTCCAGGGTCTGGTTCTGGTTGTTCTTCAAGAACGTCGGCGAGAGTGAATAGGGGAAGCCGACGGTGCGCACCGCTTCGGTGGAAATGGCGCGCTCAACTCCGCGCTCGTTGACCACGATGCCGATGATCTCAATATCGTCTGGCGGATCGAGCTCGCTCACCACCGTCTCCGAGTCGGCCATCTGCGGAATGGCCTTAGGCGAGACGAACGACACTGCGTCAATGTGCTTGAATCCCGCAGCGATGAGCGCCTTCAGGTACTCGACCTTCACAGCGGTCGGGATCTGACCGGGCAAGCCCTGCCAGGCGTCGCGGGGACATTCGATGAGTTTGATAGAGTCGGCCATTGGCAATGAGCCGTTAGCAATTAGTAAAATCAATCAACCGGGGATACCGTGAATCCCGTGGATTTACTCTGTTCCGACGGATCCGTGTTCATCCGCGAAGATCCGCGGTTGACATCACGTTTGCAACACCCCCACGCTGAACTTCGGCACGTCGGGATTCAGCGCTGCCGCCTCCAGCGCCGTGATGATCGCCTCACGCGTCTCAGCAGGATCAATAATCTTGTCAATCCAAAGCCGGGCGGCCCCATAACGCGGGTCGGTTTGTTCGTCGTAGGTCGCTTTCACCTCGTCGAATAGCTTCTTCTTGTCTCCTTCGCTTAGCTTCTTACCGCCTCGCTCGAGTTGCTTAATTTTGATCTCCACCAGCGTGCCCGCGGCCGAGGCCCCTGCCATCACAGCATACTTCGCTGTCGGCCACGCGAAGAGGAAACGCGGATCGTAAGCCTTGCCGCACATGGCGTAATGTCCCGCGCCGAATGAGCCACCCACAATGACGGCGATCTTCGGCACCACCGAGTTCGACACGGCATTTACCATTTTCGCTCCGGCGCGGATGATGCCGCTCCACTCGGCATCACGCCCGACCATGAATCCATTCACATCGTGCAGGAAGATGAGGGGCACCAGGTTCTGGTTGCAATCCATGATGAAGCGTGCCGCCTTCTCGGCCGACTCCGTGTAGATAACGCCACCGAATTCCATCCGCTTGTTGCCGTTGTGGTCCACTTGCTGCACGTGGGTCTTCTGGTTGGCCACGATGCCAACTGCAAAACCACCAATGCGCGCGTACCCGCACAGTACCGTCTCGCCATACTCGGATTTGTATTCGCTGAACTGGCTGCCGTCCACGATGCGCGCGATGATCTCCTTCATGTCGTACTGGCGCGCCGGATCGCCGTCGAAGATGCCGTAAATCTCTTCCGCGGAATAAAGCGGTTCTTCTGGCTGCTTGCGATCGAAGACACCGAGTTGGCGGTTGCCGATTTTATCGACCAGTTGGCGGATGCGAGCCAGGCACGACTCATCATCGGGTTCGCGAAAATCCACGGTGCCGCTAATCTGGGAATGCATCTTGGCGCCGCCCAGTTCCTCAGCCGAATACTTAGCTCCGATGGCGGCCTGCACCAGCGCCGGCCCGGCGAGGAATAGCCCGCTGCCTTCGGTCATCAGGATGTGGTCACACATAAGCGGCAGATACGCTCCACCGGCAACGCACATTCCCATGATGGCTGCTATCTGCGGAATGCCCATTGCGGACATCACAGCATTGTTGCGGAAGACGCGGCCGAAATCGTCGGTGTCGGGGAAGACATCCTCCTGCAGCGGAAGAAATACGCCTGCCGAGTCGACCAGATAAATGGTCGGAATATGGTTGTCGATGGCGATGTTCTGCGCACGGATGACCTTCTTGGCCGTCATGGGAAAAAACGCGCCTGCCTTTACCGTGGCATCGTTCACGATGAGCATGCACAAGCGTCCTTGCACCCTAGCCAGCCCGGTGACGACACCTGCTGAGGGCGCGCCGCCCCATTCTTCGTACATGCCCCACGCGACAAAGCTACCAAGCTCGAAGAACTCCGAGCCCTTATCGACCAATAGCGCGATGCGCTCCCGTGCGGTCAGGCGACCCTTCTTGTGTTGCGCAGCGACGGCCTTCTCGCCGCCGCCCTGCCGGATGGCCTCCTCTTCATTGCGGACCTGTGCCACCATTTCTGCCATGGCTTTCTGATTGCGTTCATACCGGGGAGAGTCAGCCTTCACCTGGCTTTCAAACTGAGCGGAAGAGTGCTGGAGATGATTCGTCATTTGATTAGGGACGCAAACGGTTAACGATAAAGCAGGCAGCGGCGGTATGCAATGCGGCGAAGGAGCAGAGATCGGATGAAGGGAGGTCCCAGGTCTGTGTATACTGCGTCGCAGAAACCAAAAGACAAAATTCTGTGGCCGGAGAAATCTATGCCGAAGAAATCCTCTCTGCCCGTATCTTCGTACCACGGGCGCGTGCCCACCATCGCGTGCTTCAATCGTGCCAAGACTCCGTTAGGGGTGGACTTCGATGCGCTCATCGTCGCCTTGCAGAAGTTCGTAGACGAGCACTTTGTTCCGGTGTGGGGAACGCCGGCCCGGCTTGTGAAGTCTACCGGCTTCCTCAAAGGCGCGTGGGCCATGGCGTTCCTGGAAAACAGCGATGACGCGACCGTTGAAGGCTATCACGATGTCACTCCTGAGGGGTTACCAATGGCCAAGGTCTTCGTTCGGACCTCGCTCAAGCAGAAAGAAAAAGTCAGCATCACAGCCTCTCACGAGCTCGCCGAAATGCTGGTGGATCCCGCTACCAACCTTTATTCGTCCGGACCGAAGAAGAACCGCCTGTATGACTACGAATCGGCAGACCCTGTGGAGGAGCTGTCGTTTAACGTGAACGGCATTCCCATGGCCGATTTCGTCTATCCGTCATACTTCGAGTCCTTTCACAAGAAGGGATCGACTAGGTTTGACCACATGGGGATTCTGGACCGCCCTTTCCAGGTTCACAAGAACGGCTACCAGAGCTATTGGGTTAATGGAAAGGAAAAGACGATATGGGGCTGCATCGCTAAAAAGGCCCGTTTTCAAAAGGAGGACCGCCGCGGCCATCGCAGCACCTTCCGCCACAAAGCCCAGAAAGAAATGTCGACAGCGCCTTTCGCTAATGCGGGCCGCTGATTGCCGGCCATTGATCTGGACGGAACCCTAGGGGACGACAGCTGGCTGCAGCATATTTGTCCACTCTCGTCGGCTTTCGGCTTCCGCCTGGTTGAACACGCCGGCGATGCGTGTGCCGCAATCGCCGCAGCGACCATTCTTCAGCCGGTTCGACATGACCGAGTGCCAAGAGCGCGTGATAACCAGCTGCTTGCATCCGGGGCAAATCGTATTGCCGCCGTCCGAGAAGATGTTGCCCTCGTAAACGTACTTCAAGCCCATGTCCATCGCAATCCGGCGAGCGCGATGCAGCGTCCCGGGAGGCGTCGGCGGCTTGTCCTGCAGTTTGAAGTCAGGATGAAATGCCGTAAAGTGCAGCGGCACATCGTCGCCGAGGTTCTCGAGCACCCAGCCGCATAGCTCTTTGAATTCCGAGTCACCGTCATTCAGCGTCGGAATAATCAGGTTGGTGATCTCGAACCACACGCCAGTCTCGTGGCGCAGCCACTTCAGCGTGTCGAGCACGGGCTGCAGGTGCGTGAGAGTGACCTTGCCATAGAAATTCTCGGTGAAGGCCTTAAGGTCGACGTTGGCAGCGTCAATGTAACGGTAGATGTCGAAGAATACCTCGCGCGTGATATAGCCGTTGGTGACCATCACCGTGTTCAGGCCGGCGTCGTGCGCCTCGCGGGCGATGTCGATAACGTACTCGCCCCAGATGGTCGGCTCGTTGTAGGTGAACGCCAGGTGTGGCGCGCGATGTTCCAGCGCCACTTCGACCACATGCTGCGGATCCAGGCTCAACGCGCTTACCTGGTCTGCCTTGGCCTTGGAGATGTCCCAGTTCTGGCAGAAAAAGCAGCCCATGTTGCATCCGGCGGTGCCCACGGAAAGAATTTTTGTTCCCGGAAAAAAGTGGTTTAGCGGCTTCTTCTCGATCGGGTCCATCGCGATCGCCGCGGGCCGCCCGTAACCGAGTTGTAACAGGCGCCCGTCTTCATTCTTGCGGATGAAGCAGAAGCCACTCTGTCCCTCCCCGATATGGCAGTGACGCGGGCAGAGATAGCAGTGCAAACGGCCGTCGGCCATCGTCTCCCACCAGCGTGCTTCATGAATCCGGGGTTGTAACACGGTTAACTGCATGGTAACTACTTGTTTCTATTGTAGCTCGGATGGGGACGGCGGAAGCGGGAATCGACAAGCACAGGCAGCACATTGTTCTGCCGAACTTCGTAATGAACATGGTATGATTCCCAACTTGCGGGAGTGCAATCGGTGGCAGTTGCCGAAGTCGGCAAACACCTCCAAGGGGCGATCGAGAGAACGTGCCAAGCGAAAAGCAGGTAAAGTGGTCGCAACTCCGGGTTGGGCTGACCGTGCTCGCTGCGCTGATCACCCTTGCCGTTCTCATCTTCGTCATGACCGGCACCACCGGCCTATTCACCAGAAAGATTCTGATGCGCGCTTACGTGGACGATGCGGCTGGTCTGCGTGTGGGCGCTCCTGTTCGGCTGGAGGGTGTTGACGTCGGTAACGTGGTTAAGATTCGTGTCGTCGCCGACCCCAAGCGCGCCCTGGCGCCCGTGGAAATTGTTTCAAAGATCACAACCAAGTACCAGGACACGATGAACAAAGGCTGCCAGGTCTTACTGACCACGGCCGGAGTCCTGGGTGAAGTCTTCGTGGACGTGGATTGCCGTGGAGCCAAAGGCGAGCCATTGCGGACCGGAGATGAGCTGCCGACCAAGGATGTGCCCCAGTTGCAGGACGTGGTTCGCGCCAGCCAGGGCACGCTGCAGAACGTTGATACCTTGGTAAAACGAATGGATAGCATTATCTCCTACGTACAGAGTGGACAGGGCTCCATCGGCAAGGTGATCTACGATCCTTCGCTGTTCAATCGTGCCAATGATATGCTCACTCAGTTGCAAAAGGCCGTCGGACAGATCAACTCTCCCAACGGGACCATCGGCAAGCTCCTCAATAGCGACGAACTGTACAACAAGGCGAACACTGCGGTTGATAATGTTAATAAGATCATCGATGAGGTGAACGGCGGCAAGGGCACGATCGGTAAGTTCCTCAAAGACCCCTCTCTGTATGACAATGCCAACAAAGCTACCGCTCAAGCCAACGAATTGATGACTAACATCAATTCCGGCAAGAGTACGATTGGCCGGCTCGCCAAGGATGAGGAATTGGGGCGTAAGATCGACGCTACCATCACTCGTCTGAACAGCATCGCCGACAAGCTGGACGAAGGAAAAGGCACGGCGGGCAAATTCGTCAACGATCCGGCGTTATACGACAATGCCGATAAATTGCTGGTGGAGACCCGTAACCTGATCGCAGCCATCCGCCAGGACCCGAAGAAGTACCTGACCATCCATCTGAAGCTCTTTTGAACCCCGGCGGAACTGACTTTGTACCGCTGACCTGCCACGGATTTCACAGTCGAACTGGCCTTGTAGTACTGTTTCCGTAGCCCTTGCGGTCCCCTTTCTCCCAGGACGCACGCGGTGATAATTTTTTCTTGCCACGCTCCGCATGACTTACAGCGTGGCCACATATCCCTTACGAGGCATAAAATGCGGATTCGAGCGATCCTCACTTTTGTAATGCTGTTTGCTGCTCTTCTCTCCGTAGCGCAAACAGCTCCTTCCAGTTCTTCATCCGAGTTCCCCAAACAAATTCCCAGCTTCGATCTGACGGCCATGGACAAAACCGTTGATCCCTGCGTGGACTTCTATCAGTACTCCTGTGGTAGCTGGATGAAGAACAATCCCATCCCGCCCGACCAGTCGCGATGGGGCCGGTTCAATCAATTGGGCGATAACAATCTCTACGTCCTGCGTGACATCCTGGAAAAAGCTCAGGCGCCAGGACGGCATAGCGCCATCGAGCAGAAAATCGGCGATTATTACGCCTCCTGTATGGACGAGGCGACGGTCGAGAATAAGGGTGCAACTCCGCTACAGCCGGAGATGCAGCGCATAGCGGCGGTCAAGTCGAAACGGGGAATAATTCCTGAAATTGCAAAGATGCATGGCAACGGCATAGCGGCACTTTTCAGCTTTTACTCCGTGCCGGACATGCACGACTCATCTCTGACTGTTGCCAATCTGGATCAGGGCGGACTCACCCTGCCCGATCGCGACTACTACATCAAAGACGACGGGAAGTCGGTGGAGACACGGCAGAAGTATTTGGAACACGTGCAGAAAATGTTCGAACTTGCCGGCGATAAGCCCGATGCGGCCGCCTCCGAAGCCAAGACCGTGCTCGCCGTTGAAACCGGCCTGGCCAAGGCAGCTATGGACCGCACCGAACGCCGCGATCCCAAGAAGCGCGATCACACGATGCAGGTGACGGAGATCGCCGCCGCCGCCCCCAACTTTGAACTGATCCAGTATTTCGCCGACAATGGCTCGCCGAAGTTCACCAGTTTGAATGTAGGAAATCCCGACTTCTTCAAGGCGGTGAATGAGCAGCTCAACACAATACCGCTCGACGACTGGAAGACCTATCTGCGCTGGCGCACCCTGGATACCTACGCTCCAACGCTGTCGAAAGTGTTCGTGGACGAGGACTTCGCATTCGGGCGCAAGTACATGGCCGGGCAGAAGGAGATTGAACCGCGCTGGAAGCGCTGTGTGCGCACAACCGACCGCAATCTCGGGATGGCTCTGGGGGAACTTTACGTTGACAAGGTCTTCGGGCCGGACAACAAAGCGCGCACACTCAAGATGGTGCAAGCCATCGAGCAGGCCATGCACACCGATGTCGGGCAGTTGAACTGGATGTCGGACACTACCAAGCAGCAGGCATACACCAAGCTGCAGGCCATTGTTAACAACATCGGCTATCCCGACAAATGGCGTGACTACAGTACGGTGGTTGTGGCTCGCGATGACTACGCCGGTAACGCCACGCGCGCCGTGGCCTTTGAAGTACAGCGACAATACAACAAAATCCAGAAGCCTACCGACCGCAAAGACTGGACCATGACTCCGCCGACGGTGAATGCCTACTACCGTCCGTGGATGAACGACATTAACTTTCCTGCCGGCATTTTGCAGCCGCCGTTCTACGGCAATAGCATGGACGATGCCGTCAACTTCGGCGCCATCGGCGTGGTGATTGGACACGAACTGACCCACGGCTTTGACGACCAGGGGCGCAAGTATGACGCCGAAGGAAACCTGAAAGACTGGTGGACTCCGGAGGATGCCAAGGCCTTCGAGGAACGTGCTGATTGCACAGCCAACGAATATTCCAGCTTCGTGGCCGTAAAGGACGACAAGGGCGAAGTGCATCTCAATGGACGGCTGACGCTAGGTGAGAACACCGCCGACAACGGCGGGCTAAAGCTGGCGTACATGGCGCTGATGAAGATCATTGGGAGCTCGCCGGTGAAGCCCATCGACGGCTTCACGCCGGAGCAGCGGTTTTTCATTGCCTACGGCCAGATCTGGTGCCAGAACGTCACCGATCAGCAGGCACGAGTGCTGGCAATCACTGATCCGCACTCGCCGGGGCGCTGGCGCGTCAACGGAGCAGTGCAGAACTCAGCTGGTTTCCAGGAAGCATTTGGCTGCAAGGCGGGCCAGTCCATGGTACGCGAACCAGCTTGCCGGGTCTGGTAGAAGAAAAGCAGGCAACCAGGAGGCACTGAGACACTGGATGGGGCAAGAACCTAGGCGAGATTGAAAAGTCATTCTCCATGCCCCTGTGTCTCTGCGGTTAATAAGTTCCCCGAGCATCTGTTTCGCCAATATCCACCAACAACTATCCACTATCTCCTGGTTTATAGTGTTCTGTGTTGCCGGTGAAATCTTTCCGTACTCATCCCAATCGAATTGTGTTGTTGTTTGCCGCGTTCGTGTTGCTTGCGGTGGCTTCTTCCTGCAAGCGTGCGACGCTGGTTCAGCACCAGTACATGTACGTTTCCGCACCCGAGACCAGCCTGCGCGACCGCGTCGCCACCATGTACAACAAGATTGGAACGGTACACAATGGCGACCGCGTCGAGGTCCTGGAGAAGCAGCGGCGCTTCCTGCGCGTGCGCACGGACAGCGGCCAGGAAGGCTGGATCGAAGAACGCAGCTTAGTGCCGCAGGATGTTTACGACGCCTTCAAGAAACTCGAACAGGACAGCAACAGCCAACCAGTTCAGGCCCACGGAACCACACGCGCCGAGCTGAACATGCACGACACGCCTTCCCGGGAAGGCGATCATCTTTACCAGCTAAGAGATGGTGAAAAAGTTGACATCCTGAAACACGCCACTGCGCCAAAGAATCAGCCGAAACCCGCGGCGGCCAACCCAGGGCAGATCGGCAAGAACGTCGCGCCCCAGGCGAAGCAACAGACAACCCCATCCGGTGCCCCGATCAGTCAGACCGCACCGTCGCCAGCGGCGGAGCCCGCGCAGACGCCGGCCCCCGCAGCCCAGCCTAGCAAGGCTCCCCGGGTCACAGGCAAAACCAAGGAGGGTGAGCCGCCCAAGCTCGTGATGGAAGATTGGTACCTGGTGCGTAACTCCTCAGGCCGCGTAGGTTGGGTGTTGCTGCGCATGGTGGATCTCGACGTCCCGCTTGACATCGCACAGTATGCCGAGGGCCAGCGCATCATGGGCTACTTTGTTCTGAACACCGTGCCGGACGGGGACAAGCAGGTGCCACAATATCTCGTGATGCTGAATGAGCCGAAAGACGGCCTGCCATGGGACTTCAACCAGATCCGCGTTTTCACCTGGGGCCGCATCCGCCATCGCTACGAGACCGCTTATCGCGAGCGCAATCTGGAAGGCCACTTTCCGGCTAAGACTGGCCACGAGGTGTTCGGGAAGGAAGGTGACCTGCCAACCTTCACCATCCACAAAGAAACCGACGGCGGCCAGATGGTGGAAATCACTTACAAATTGAATGGCCCCATCGTCCGCAAGGTGCTCACACCTGAAGAAGAGGCCGCGGAAAGGTCCCGGCACGCAGCCGCGCAAACCACTCATCACGCAGAGAAAGCTGCGCACTCGCATAAGAAGCACAAATAGCTAGCTGCTGTAGAATTCCGTGATTGCTGCGACGACGCGCTGCTGCTCATCCTCGCGCAGTTCAGGGAACATAGGCAAGGCCAGTACTTCTTTGGCTGCGCGCTCTGACTCGGGCAGATCGCCCGTCTTGTAACCCAGATACGCGAAACACTCCTGCAAGTGCAGTGGAACCGGGTAGTAAATTTCACTACCGATTCCCTGCTGGGTCAAGAAACTTCGCAACTCATCACGGTGCAACGCCCGAACCACGTACTGGTGGTAGGTGTGATAAGCCTCGGGGACCGTAGCCAGCAACGCGATTGGTGCCTGTGGAGTTACTGACTGGGCGCCAGCTTCAACGAGGCCGGTCTTCGCCAGAAGCCCGTGATAGCGGCAGGCCAGCATCCGGCGTTGCTGGTTCCATTCGTCAATATGCTTCAGCTTAACGCGCAGCACCGCCGCCTGCATCGCGTCTAAGCGGCTGTTACAGCCAATTTCCTCGTGGTAGTAGCGCTGCCGGCTGCCATGATTGCGCAGGCGTCGAACATGCTCCGCCAGATCCTGGTCGCTCGTTGTAACGCAGCCGCCGTCGCCATAGGCACTCAGGTTCTTCGTCGGATAGAAGCTGAATGCCGCAGCTTTGCCAAGCCCGCCAGCCTTCTTGTTGCGCCACTTACCGCCAAAGGCCTGTGCTGCGTCTTCGATGATGTCAACCCCGTACTCATCCGCAATCCGGCTAAACTCGTCCATGTTGGCGCACTGCCCGTACAGATGGACCGGCATAATGGCTCGAACTTTGTGCAAGCGCGCCCGCTTGAGCGTGCTTTCGACGTCGGTCGGGTCGAGGTTCAGCGTCGCGGGATCGACGTCGGCCAGCACCGGTGTTGCTCCGCAACGCACGATCGAACTCACCGAAGCGAAAAAACTGAAAGGAGTAGTGATGACGCTAGTGTCAGGGCCAATTCCCGAAGCGAGCAACGCCAGCCACAAGGCGTCGGTGCCCGAGGCGCAGCCCACGATGGCGTGCACGTCCAGATATCTCGCCGACTCGCGCTCGAAGCTTTCCAGTTCTGCCCCGCCGATGAAATGCTGCGTTGTCAGCACGCGCTCGAGCGCAGCCTTGACCTCCTCCGCAATGCTTGCGTACTGACGTTTGAGGTCGAGCATGGGCACGGCTTCATGCTGGACTGCCGGCGGCTTCGATAGGGGCAATGTCATAAAGAAAGCTTGATTCTAGCAGCGCGCGGAAGCCATTTCGCAATCGGCGCGTCTTTTGCACACTCTGTGCATTTGCTTCTCAAACGTGATGTAAACTGTTTTTCAAACGATGTCGGAACAGAAACTTTCCGTCGGAATTCTCGGCGCGACCGGAGTTGTCGGCCAGCGTTTCATCCAGATGCTCGAATCCCATCCCTGGTTCGAGGTCGCGTGGCTGGCTGCTTCCGATCGCTCCGCCGGGCAAACCTACGGTGACGCCGTGCGCTGGCGTTTAAAGACGCCCATTCCCGAGCGCGTGCGCAAGATGCCCGTGTCCAATGGCTCGCCAGAAGGCGCGCCACGCGTCATCTTTGCAGCCCTCGACGCCGGAATCGCCCGCGAACTGGAGCCGCAGTTCGCCGCAGCCGGATGTGCCGTGGTCAGCAACTCCAGCGCGTTTCGCATGCACGAAAATGTTCCGCTCATCGTTCCAGAGGTCAACGCCGGCCACCTTGCGCTCATAGAGGAGCAATGCTGGCGTCAACAATCGGGCGGCTATATCGTCACCAATCCCAACTGCTCGGCCATCGGATTGGTTGTGGCGCTCGCTCCCTTGCATCGGATGTTTGGTATCGAATCGATCTTTGTCACCACGATGCAAGCAGTCAGCGGCGCAGGATATCCGGGCGTCGCCTCACTCGACATTCTCGGCAACGTCATCCCGTATATCGCCAAAGAAGAAGAAAAAATGGAGGAAGAGACGCGCAAGCTCCTCGGCCGATTGAATGGCAACCATGTCCAACCCGCTGACTTCAGCATGACAGCGCATTGCAATCGGGTTGCGGTCGAAGACGGCCATACTGAGTCGGTTTCAGTGAAGTTGCGCAAGAAAGCTAGCGCCGCCGAGATCATTGCGGCGTTCAACGACTTTCGATCCACCCCGCAGGAACTGCAACTGCCCCTGGCGCCGGAACGGCCCGTCATCTACGACGACATGCCTGATAGGCCGCAGCCCCGCTTTGATGTAGACCGCGGCAAAGGTATGACCGTCAGCGTTGGACGGCTGCGTCCGTGCGGCGTGTTGGACTACAAGTTCACCGTGCTCTCGCACAACACCATTCGGGGTGCAGCTGGTGCGGCGTTGCTCAACGCGGAACTCCTGAAGGTGCAAGGCTACCTGCCGTGACCACCGCCCCACATCGTCCGAGGATGTTGCGGCCATGATCGTGATGAAATTCGGTGGCACCTCGGTCGAGGACGCGGCCGCCATCGATCGCGTCGCCAGCATCGTGAAAGGGCGCATGCCCGAGCACCCCTTCGTAGTGGTCAGTGCCATGGCAAAAGTGACCGACCAATTGCTTGCCATGGCCGCCGCTGCGGGCAGGGGCGAACGCGAGCAGGCGCTCGATATTTGCCGCACTCTGCGCGAACGCCATTACAACACCGCCGGCGAGTTACTGGGCACTGGCCTGCATACCGACCTGCACACCGAACTGGGCGGCGAGTTCGACTCGCTGGAGGAATTGTTGCGCGGCATCGCCGCCGTTGGAGAACTGACGCCGCGTACCTCAGACTACGTTGTCTCCTTTGGCGAGCGGCTGTCCAGCATGATCGCCACCCCTGCATTTCTGGCGCGCGAAATTCCCGCGACACTCGTCGATGCGCGGCAGGTGATCATCACCGATGCGCAGCACAGCCGCGCCGTGCCTCAAGTGGGTGAGATCAACGATCGCCTACAGGACCGCGTCAAGCCGCTGATCGAGAAGGGGCGCGTGCCGATCATGGGAGGTTTCATTGGCGCGACCCGCGAAGGCGTGCAAACTACCATCGGCCGCGGCGGTTCCGATTTTTCCGCTGCCCTCGTGGGAGCAGGTCTTAACGCCGACCGCATCGAAATCTGGACCGACGTGGATGGCATGAAGACCACCGATCCGCGCATCTGTTCCGACGCGCGCCGCATCAAGGTCATCAGCTTCGAAGAGGCCGCTGAGCTTGCCTACTTCGGCGCCAAGGTCTTGCATCCTGCGACCGTCCTTCCCGCAGTTGAGAAGAACATTCCCGTGCTGGTACTGAATTCACGCAATCCTTCGAACGAGGGCACGCGCATCCTGTCGCGCACACCGCGCTCGCGTTCGCTTTTCAAGGCCATTGCAGCCAAGAATCGCATCACTATCATCGAGATCGTTGCGGCGCGCATGCTAATGGCGCATGGTTTTCTTGCCAAGGTGTTCGACATCTTTGCCCGGCATCGGTGCGCTGTGGATGTCGTATCTACATCCGAGGTCAGCATCTCGCTGACCGTCGATTCCAACGAGGCCATCCCGCAGATCGCTGCCGATCTGGAGCAGCTCGCCTTCGTGAAGTATTCGGGACGCAAAGCCATTGTCTGCCTCGTCGGGGAAAACATCCGCGAGACCGCCGGTGTTGCGGCGCAGGTTTTCGACGCCATTCGCGACATAAATGTGCGCATGATTTCCCAAGGAGCATCCGAAATTAATCTCACCTTCGTGATCGACGAAGCCGATGTGCCAGAAGCCGTTCGCAGGCTGCACGCCAAGTTCTTCGCGGAGGTTGATCCGGAGGTGTTCGATTGAGGGACCACCCTCTCAATTTGCTTGTGCTGGGACGCGGCAAGACAGGCTCTCTGGTAGCCGAGGTTGCTCGCGAGCGCGGTCATCGTGTGCACAGCATCGACGAAGTAGATAATCCAGATGCATCGTGGCTCACATCGGAAAACCTCCGTGAATTCGACGTCGTCATCGACTTCACTACGCCGGAGGCCGTGCTGGCCAACATTCAAGCCTGCCTGCGTGCCAAAAAGGCAATGGTCGTGGGCACCACGGGCTGGTATGGCGAGATGGAACGGGTCCGCAGCGCAGTCGAGAGGGCCGGAACCGGCTTTGCCTTCGGCGCAAATTTTTCCTACGGCGTGAACCTGTTTTTTCAGATCGTGCGAGTCGCCGCGCCCGCGCTGGCGCATGGCTACAGCGGCCACATCACCGAGCGGCATCACATCCACAAGAAGGACGCGCCTTCCGGCACCGCGGTCGCGATACAGCGAGTGCTGGAGCAGGCATCGGGAGTTCGTGTCGATATCACCTCCGAGCGCGAGGGCGACGTGACCGGCACACACACGCTAGAAGTGGCTTCGGCGGGCGACCGCATTGTCCTGATGCATGAGGCCAAGTCGCGCCGAACCTTTGCCGAAGGCGCGGTGCTCGCGGCCGAGTGGGTCGTCGGCAAGGCGGGCTTCTACGATTTCAAAGATATTTTTGGCCAGCTCTGAACGTAAGCCTTTGCTTCGCAATACAATTTGACTTATGAAACTGCGTGGTTGCGGTACCGCTGTTGTCACTCCCTTTAAGCAAGATGGAAGCATCGATGAGCCCGCTTTGCGCGGCCTGGTTCGCTGGCAGGTCGAATCGGGGATCGACTTCCTGGTCCCGTGCGGCACCACGGGCGAGACGCCGACTCTCTCACATGACGAATGGCTGCGCGTGGTTGATCTGACTATCGAGGTCGCCGAGGGCCGCGTTCCCATCATGGCCGGGGCCACCTCGAACAACACCATCGAAGCCGTGGCCAAGGCGAAGGAGATTTCTTCTCGACCGGGCGTAGACTACGTCCTGACCGCCACTCCGTACTACAACAAGCCCACGCAGGAAGGGATCTATCAGCACTTCAAGGCGATCGCCGAAGCATCGGCGAAACCGCTGGTGCTTTACAACATCGCGGGACGTACCGGCACGAACATTGAGACTCCCACCCTGCTGCGCCTGACCGAGATTCCCAATATCATCGCGGTGAAGGAGGCCAGCGGAAATATCTCGCAGATTGCGGAGGTGTGCGCGAGTGTGCCCGAGGATTTCCTTGTTTTCTCCGGCGACGATGCGGTCACGCTGGCGGTGATCGGGCTCGGCGGCGTAGGCATCATCTCCGTGGTCTCAAACGAAATCCCGGCGGAGATGGCGCGCATGACGCAGGCAGCGCTCTCCAACAAGTGGGACGTGGCACGGCTCCTTTTCCGCAAATACCTCCCGCTTATGCAGGCGAACTTCATGGAGTCGAACCCTGGTCCCGCCAAGGCCGCGCTGGCTATGATGGGCCGCATTGAAGAAGTACTTCGGCTGCCGCTGGTCCCGATGAAGAAAGAAAACCGTGCCAAGCTAGAGAAGATTGTGACCGATGTTGGATTGCTGCAGTCGCAACCGGTCGCGCGCTGAGCAGCATAATCTCGCAAATCGAATAGCCTGGAACCTATACCGTGTCCTGGGATGTGCCCCGACGGCTGCCAACGTTTATACTGCCCGCGATGCACGAACTTCAACCACAAGTTGAATCTCTTTACGCGATGGGAGCAGAAGCGGCGACGTTCCCGGGCGCAAAGGATATTTTCACGCGTTTCCGGGACGCACTGACCGCAGGCGCGATTCGCGCGGCCGAGAAGCGGGACGGTCTCTGGCATACCAATGTGTGGGTAAAGCAAGGCATCCTGCTGGGCTTTCGCATCGGCAAGCTGGCCGAAAGCGGCGACCCGCGCGTGCTCTCGTTCGTTGACAAGGACACTTACCCCGCTCGCCACTTTTCCGCTGCCGATAATGTGCGGGTGGTCCCCGGAGGCTCGTCGGTGCGTTGCGGAGCTTATGTCGCGCCGTCGGTCGTGTGCATGCCGCCGATGTACATCAATGTGGGGGCTTACGTTGACGAAGGCACGATGGTCGATTCCCACGCGCTGGTCGGCTCATGTGCGCAGGTCGGCAAGCGAGTTCACATCAGCGCAGCGGCGCAAATCGGAGGCGTACTGGAGCCGATCAACGCCTCGCCGGTCATCATCGAAGACGATGCGCTGATCGGCGGAAACTGCGGAGTATACGAGGGCACGCAAGTCGGAGAGCGCGCGGTGCTGGGTGCCGGCGTCATTCTGACGCGATCGACGCCGCTCTTCGATACCGTGAAAGGCGAAATCTATCGCGCTACTGCGACCAGGCCGCTTCGTGTTCCTGAGGGCGCAGTCGTCGTCCCTGGCTCTCGCGCCATCACCAAGGACAAGGCCGCCGAGTGGGGCTTGTCGCTGTACACGCCGGTTATTGTGAAGTATCGCGACGAGCGCACGGATCGCGGCGTCGAGTTGGAAGATATTCTCCGTTGAACCACCAACAATATGGTTCAGCCTGCCGCCCGCCGAGGAGAAAACGCTGCACTCTTGGTCGCGGCCGTTGCTGCCGTGGCCGCGCTAGTGTACTGGCGTATCGGGGGGGAATCGAGCCTGCTCTTCCCTCCTCTGCGCTGGATCACGCTGGCCGCACTCGTCGTCTATGGTTGTTTCCGCCGCACATTGACGGCATGGATATTCATCGCCATGCTGCTTGGCGCGGAGGTCGGCCACGACTTCCCCAACGTCGCGACCAACCTGCGCGTGCTGGCGCTCATCTTTCTCCGACTTATCAAAACCATCATTGCTCCGCTACTGTTCTCGACGTTGGTTGTTGGCATCGCCGGTCATTCCAACCTGCGGCAGGTTGGCCGGCTCGGACTCCGCTCAATCATCTACTTCGAGATAGTTACCACCCTCGCCATCTTCCTTGGGCTCGTCGCCATTAACGTCACTAAGGCTGGCGTCGGCGTCCAGCTGCCTGCGACTCCGAGCACGGAGACGATTCCGGTCAGCAAACTCAGTGCACAAGACACCATCCTGCACATCTTTCCAGAGAACATCGCCAAATCAGTGGCCGAAGGCGCGGTGCTGGAGGTCGTGGTCTTCAGCCTGATTTTCGCGGCTGCACTGGCCATGGTCAGCGAAGAAAAGCGCCACCCCATGCTGGCCTTCTGCGAGAGCCTAGCGGAAACGATGTTCAAGTTCACCAACATTGTCATGTATATGGCGCCGATCGGAGTGGGCGCCGCCGTTGCCTACACTGTGGGACATACCGGAATCGGCATACTGGCCAGCCTGCTGAAGCTATTGCTCACCCTGTACGCCGCACTCGCCCTCTTTGTGCTCGGCGTGTTACTGCCGATTGCAGTGATGTTCGGCGTTCCCTTGCGCCGATTTATCGCGGCAGTCACCGAACCGGTGGCCATCGCATTCGCAACGTCAAGCTCGGAAGCTGCTCTCCCGCGCGCCATGGAGGCAATGGAGGCCATCGGTGTTCCACGACAAATTGTGGCCTTTGTCATCCCCACCGGCTACAGCTTCAATCTGGATGGAAGCTCGCTCTATCTCAGCGTAGCAGCGATTTTTGTGGCCCAGGTCTCAGGCATCCATCTTTCGCTCGGTCAGCAACTGATGATTGTGCTGACCCTGATGCTCACCAGTAAAGGGGTGGCTGGAGTTTCGCGGGCTGCGCTGGTGGTGCTCCTTGCAACCGCCGCTTCCGTCGGACTTCCTACCGAGGCGGTATTCCTGCTCCTGGGCATCGACCAACTGCTCGACATGGGACGCACCGCGGTGAATGTGCTAGGCAACTGCCTGGCGACGGTGGTGATGGCGAAGTGGGAGGGCCAATTCGGGGTGGAAGCACAAGTTTGAAGGAACGCAAACCCGGTTTGCAGCAGGCAACACGACAGTTGGCGAAAATAATCAGCCGCTTCGCCCTACCGCAGCGCATCCTCAACTTCGTTTAGCCAGTCGGGCCGTTTTAGCACTTCGCGTGGCTTGGGGCCGTCGGCGGCACCCACGATTCCGTCCCGCTCCATCAGATCAATGAGATGGGCAGCGCGGCCGTAGCCGATGCGCAGCCGCCGCTGAAGCAATGAGGTTGAGGCCTTACCATACTCCAGCACGATGCGCACCGCGTCCTGGAAAAGCTCGTCATTGTCATCCTCGGCGGTGCCTCCAACTCCCGATCCTCCGCCTTCGGAGTCGCCATCTTCGCGCGGCGCCTCGAGAAATGCCTCCTCATACTGCGCCTGGGCCTGCGCGCGCCAGAACTCGACCACCGCCGCGATCTCCTTCTCAGTGACCAGCGGAGCGTGTACGCGATGCACACGTGCCGAGCCGTTGGGCAGGTAAAGCATGTCGCCGCGGCCCAGCAGCGCTTCGGCGCCGTTGGCGTCGAGAATGGTGCGCGAGTCGATCTTGGTGGCCACACGGAACGACATGCGCGCCGGGAAATTAGCTTTGATCAGGCCGGTGATGACGTCCACCGAAGGCCGCTGCGTGGCCAGAATGAGATGGATGCCGACGGCGCGCGCCATCTGCGCCAGTCGCGTAATGGAAGCTTCCACGTTCTGCCCGTCGAGCATCATGAGATCGGCGAGCTCGTCGATGATGATGACGATGAAGGGCAGTGGCCGCGCTTCGCTGCCGTCGTCGAACAGGGTTGGAGTGTTGTTGTCGAACAAGCGGTTGTACTGGTCGATGTTGCGCACACCTTTTTCGGCCAGCACTTTCAGGCGGCGCTCCATTTCGCGCACCGCGTTGCGCAGCGCGTTCGACGCCAGCTTAGGCTCGGTGATGATGGGCGTGTGCAGGTGCGGAACGCCTTCATAGTTGCCCAACTCCAGCCGCTTGGGATCCACAAGGATGAGCCGGACCTCTTCCGGCGTGGCCTTGTAGAGGATGGACATGATGAAGGCGTTGATGGCGACGCTCTTGCCCGAGCCGGTGGAACCGGCGATGAGCAGGTGCGGCATGGTGTTCAGGTCGGCGGTCACGATGCGGCCGTTGATGTCCTTGCCCAGGGCGAGCGTGACCTTGGATTTGGTGCCGAGAAACTCCTGCGACTCGACGACTTCGCGCAGCCAGATGGTTTCGCGCTCGTGGTTCGGCACCTGGATACCGACCGTGGATTTGCCGGCCATGCGCTCAATGAGGATGCTCTCGGCGCGCAGCGCCAGGCAGAGGTCGTCACAGAGGCTGGTGATGCGGCTGTACTTGATGCCGGCTTCGGGCTTGAACTCGAAGGTGGTCACCACCGGGCCGGGATTGATTTGCACGACCTGTCCGCGGACATCGAACTCGCCGCATTTTTCCGCCAGCACCTGGGCAAGGTTCTTCAGTTCAAGCTCGTTGATAGCGCTGTGTTCGTCGGCGCGGTGCAGCAGCGCTGTGGAAGGCAGTTTGTAGCTGCCGGCGAGGCGCGGCATGGTCGTCTTGCCATGATGTGCGCTGTCGGCGCGGGCTCCGACCGCGATGTCTTCGCTGGCGGCGAACGGCTCGGGGCTGGCGGGCTCTGCCTGGGGCGCGGCGGCGGGTTGGAATTCGACCTCGAATGTGCGCTCGATACCACTCTTCACGGGACGTCCAGCTTGCGGCAGCGGAGCGGCGACACCCGCCGGCTGAGCAGACACAGGTGGCGCTTCTTCTGCGGCACGCCGTGGCACGAGTTGCGCCGTCACAACGGGCTTCGCATTAGCAGCGGCGCGCTTCTTCTCGAGTTCTTTGGCTGCCTTCTTGCGGGCACGTTCGGCGCGCCAGTCGGCAAAGCGATCGAGCGCGGCATAGACGAACGCGAACCGCGTCTGCGACCAGATCTGGATGGCTCCGAAGGAAAACGCCGTCGAGAGATAAAGGGCAACGGCGATGACAGCCAGGCAAATCAAATATGCGCCGACCGGATTGAAATAGTGAATCAGCGCGTCGGCGACGATGCGGCCCAACAGGCCCTCAGGCGGAATGACTCCCATCCAGCGAACCCGCGGCGACAACAAGCCAACGAGTCCGGACAGGAAGGTAACCAGCGCCATCGCGCCCAGCGTCTTGGCGTAGGGCGAATTGATGGGCCGCGAGCGGAACCAGCGCAACGAGTAGAGCAGCAGAAATACCGGTATCAGGAAAACGGCAACGCCGAAGATTTGCAGCGCCAGGTCGCTGACGATGGCGCCGACCACGCCAATCCAGTTGTGCGCCGGCCGCCCGGCGGGCGGGTTCGCCGCAGTGTTCAGCGACGGATCGAGCGGCGAGTATGAAACCAGTGCGAGGACCAGGAGGACCGCGAAGACGAAAACCAGGAAGCCGATCAGCTCATTGAGCCGCCGGTTGCCCGTCGGAGTAAATGTGCGCGCGATGACGTTCATTTTGACGTACGGTTGTGCCGCCGAACCACGCCGCCGCCTGGGACCCATGTAGCCTGCTCCTGCTTCATTCGGCGCAGGCCGACACGACCGCCCAACGCGCAGTCCAACTCAACGCGTGATTCCGGGGATCCTAAGTACGCCAGAGCCAAAATGATTATCCCAAAAAGGCGAGCGCTCGCGGCGAAATTTGGGAGGATGGCTGTTGCTGAACTAGTATCTCCCTTGAAGAGTTGGACACTGAGAAACGCTGCGAAGCGGCTGCGAACGAGCCAATCATCCGTGTAAATTTCCGGTCAAATTCCACCAACTGCCACGAATACTCTTGCCAGCGCGTCACAAACAAGTACATAATTCCCACCTTCGTTTCGAAAAAGGACAACGATTATGTCGAGCCCGGATCAACTTCGCAATTGGATTTCGAGGATTAGCTTGCCA
>Ga0074046_10001030_pt1 | contig 25877 bp, 28 predicted proteins | sample BogForMeECP23OM3_FD_94441 | JGI IMG/M metagenome (GOLD analysis project Ga0074046, IMG submission 94441) | Bog forest soil microbial communities from Calvert Island, British Columbia, Canada - Bog Forest MetaG ECP23OM3 | ecosystem: Environmental > Terrestrial > Soil > Wetlands ...
AATGAAGAAGGTTGTAATCTCACTGGGCGGTTCGATCCTGATCCCGTCCCTTGAAAACCATACCATAAAAGAATACGTCCCCGTCCTCAGGAAGATCGCAAAGAAGCACCGGCTCTTTGTCGTCGTTGGGGGCGGCGGTGAGGCCCGCAGGTACATCAATATCACCCGCGAGCTCGGGATTGACGAGGGCACTTCCGATGAAGTCGGGATCCTGATCACCCGGCTGAACGCAACGATGCTGATCGCGGCACTCGGCGAGGATGCATACCCGAAAGTGGCGGAGAGCCATTCAGAGGCAAAGAAGTTTGCCGAGACCGGCAAGATCGTGGTGATGGGCGGCATTACGCCGGGCCAGACGACCGATGCCGTGGCGGCAGTCCTTGCCGAACGGGTCGGCGCCTCGGTCTTCATCAACGCGACCTCGGTCGACGGGATATATACTGCAGACCCGCGGAAGGATCCGGAAGCAACCCGGTTTGATGAGATGACACCCCAAAAACTGCTGGATATCGTCGGAGGCTCGGCGCTTGGCGCCGGGTCCAACACGGTGCTGGACATCGTTGCCGCCCGCGTTGTGGAACGGAGCGGTATTCCGCTTGTGGTACTCGACGGGAGGGAGCCGAAAAATCTCTCGGACGCGATCCTCAAAGGGAAATACCGGGGCACCGTGGTCTCTGAAGGGAAGAAGAACCCGCTGCCTCTCTGAAGCATCGGCAGCCTGGCATTTCCCGGCACACCATTACGTATTTTTATCTTGCCGGCGCAACTATGATGGCGCGGGGTAGTAGGGTAGCCTGGTCCATCCTAGAGCGTTTGGGACGCTTTGACGGCGGTTCGAATCCGCCCTACCCCATTCAGGCATGAAAAAACAGGACGCAGCCCGGATCTATTCTCTCCTTCTGAAACGCTATCCTGATGCCCGGGAATCTCCCGTAACTGTTGCCCGGGGATCGCCGTTTGAAGTACTCATCCTCACTATACTCTCCGCCCAGACAACTGACCGGGCTGTCCTCAAGGTAAAGAAAGCGCTCTTCTCGAAGTACCCGACCCCCGCGAAACTTGCGAAGGCAAATACGCAGGATGTGGAACCGATCATCCACAGCCTCGGCTACTATCATGCGAAGGCGAAGAACATCATCGCGGCATCGCAGGTACTCCTCTCGGGTTTTGGAGGCAATGTCCCGGAAACGATGGACGAACTCCTGACGATCCCGGGCGTGGGGCGCAAGACCGCGAACATCGTGATGTACCATGCCCACGGGCGGAACGCGGGGATCGCGGTTGATACCCATGTCCGCAGGCTGGCACAGCGGATCGGGTTCTTGGACACCGACAATGTGGCGGTGATCGAGCGCGATCTCATGGCACTCTACCCGCAGGACGCGTGGGGCGATCTCACCGATGTCTTCATTGCCCACGGCCGGTCTACCTGTGATGCAAAGAAGCCGCTCTGTGACCAGTGCGTGATCACGGAATACTGCCGGTATTTCCGGGACCTGAAGAAATAACCGTTGTCTGTTCCTTAATCGTTAAATTTTCTGTTTAGTGAAATTATCTCACATAGTACTATTCTCTGAGGGGTTCTTTACCTGAAAGGATGAACTGGCAAGGCAAGGTCTATCGGGTTCTCCGGTGAGGTAATGCCATTCCCACGGGGCCCTGATGCGCGGGAGCCTCACAAATGATCTCAGGAGCTCATCATTTAACTGCGCTTAATTTTCCCCGAATTGATCGTCAAATGGCCCTGAGGATGTCCAGCACCACGGAGAACGCCAGGTAGCCGGTAAAGGCGCACACGAACGCCAGCGGGATGGTGATAATCCATGCTGTCATCATCTCCCGGACAACCTTCCACTGTACCGCATCCTTGCCTCGTGTTGCCCCGACCCCGACGATCGCCCCGTTGATTGCATGCGTTGAGGAGACGGGAATACCGTACAGCGTCTCCATCACGAGCGTCCCGCTGCTGGCGGTGGCGGCACAGAACCCCTGGTACGGACGGATCTTCGTGATCCCGCGGGCCATCTTCTCCACTACCTGCCAGCCGCCAAAACAGGTGCCGAAGCCGATGGCGAGCGCGGCAGCGAGGATGACCCAGAGCGGCACAGCAAAGCTTGCGAGGATGCCGGATGCCACGAGCAGGGCCGTGATCAGCCCCACGGCGTTCTGGCCGTCGTTGCCCCCATGGGCTGCGGCCTGGAGGAGGCATGCGAAGATATGGAGCGGCTGGAAGATCCGCTTCATCCGGTTCTGACGGGAGTGGCGGAACAGGTGGGTTATGACAATATCGAAGAGGAATGCCGTGACCATGCCGAGGATCGGCGAGATAAATATGAACATCACGACGACAAGCAGGCCGGAGAGTTTGAGTATACCTGCCACCATCAGGATCGGTATGATCAGGGTCCCCCCGCAGATCGCCCCGAGCAGTACGCCGAGCCGGATATCTGCCCCCAGCATGTACGTCAGGCCGCCAAGGATCAGGGTACCGGCGAGGCAGCCGGTGAGTCCATAGATGATAACGTGGAGTACCGTTGTTGTGGCAGGCAGGATGATCGCCCCGATCCCCCCGACTGCAACCCCGGCCCCCATCAGGCCGCCGATCATCGCGTTGCTGCTGGAGAGCGGGATCCCGATCCGGGTTGCAACGAAGATCAGGAGTATTGCGGCTGCCATGCCGACGATAATCGATGGCGGGGTGAGGGCACTCTTTGTGACAATTGTCGTCCCGATCGTGGCCGCAACCGCCGTCGTGAAGATAAACGGGCCCAGCATGTTGCAGACTGCGGTGAGGAATACCGCTTTTGCCGGGGAGAGGGCCCGGGTTGCCACAACGGTTGCAATGGAATGCGAGGCATCGTTAAGTCCGTTCACGAATGCAAGACCGAGCGCCAGGATAATTCCAAACAGGATGAGTGGTTCCATGGTGGTCACGGGGTCCCGGCTGACGTACCGGTAACATCCTCCGCCCGGGAGTGGGGGAGAGCAGCTGTTATGTAGTTCTCCTCTTTACGCGTGAGGATAAAAAAAGATAGGATGAAACGTCCCGTGACCGGAAATGCCTTATGTCGGGGGTATACCAGCAGTGCTGCCACGAGTGATCAATACCCTATGACTACCCGGATCACGGCAAATGCGGCAAACCCGATGAAGGCGCTGATCGGGATCGTAAGGACCCACGCAATGACAATGCTCCGGGCCACCCCCCACTTCACGGTGCTGGTTCCCATTGTCGTACCAACCCCCATGATCGATGAGCAGATAACGTGGGTCGTGCTGACAGGGATTCCTGCGGCCGATGCTCCGAGGATGGTCACAGCACCGGCAGTTTCCGCAGCGAAACCCTGGACGGGCCGGAGCTTGGTGATCTTGTAGCCCATGGTCCTGACAATACGCCATCCCCCGGCCAGCGTGCCGAGTGCAATGGTCGTGTAGGAAGCGATGATGACCCAGGCAGGAACCAGGAAATGGTTCGGGTTGGTGCCGACACCAGCATAACCGACGACAAAGAGCAGGGGCAGGATGATGCCGATGGTCTTCTGGGCATCGTTTGTACCATGGCTGAAACTGTAGGCCGCTGCCGAGCAGAGCTGGAGCCGCTTGAAGTGGCTCTCCGCAGACTGTTTGTTGGCCCTGCGGGTCAGCCACAGGATTGCGGCCATGAACAGGAACCCGCAGATCAAGCCGATGATCGGAGAAAGGACCATGAAGAGCGCCACGGTCCCGACCGTGTTCCATCGTATCGCGGCAAAACCGGCGGCCGAGATTCCCGCACCGACCAGTCCCCCGATCAGGGCATGGGAAGATGACGTGGGAAGGCCAAAAAACCAGGTGATGATGTTCCATGCGATCGCCCCGACCAGTGCCCCGAGCACGATATACGGCACGACCGCCAGGGAGACAACGTTGAGTTCCACGATTGTGCTGATGGTGTTTGCCACGGCGACACCGAATCCGAAGGCGGCAGCGAAATTGAAGAAGGCGGCAAATACCACCGCGTTCCTGGGGGAGAGGACTTTTGTCGAGACTACGGTCGATATGGAGTTGGCTGAATCATGGAACCCGTTCGTAAAGTCGAATACAAGCGCGATGCCGATGATGGCAGCGATGAGTTCCCATGTGGCTTCAATCATGCAATGCCCTCATGAATCCTGTTTCCGTGGTCATGAGTGCCTGATCGCGATGTCTGAGAGTACGTTTGCCACATCTTCGCAGTAGTCCGTCGCGGTCTCGAGGTGCTCGTAGATGTCCTTGAGCTTGATGATCTCGATCGCATTATCCGTCTTGAAGAGATCCGTCACCGCGTGGGCAAGCACGTCATCGGCAATATTCTCCAGCCGGTTCACCTCGATGCAGCGCTCATCGATATACCGGGGATCCTTGATTGAGCGGATCCCCTTGACCGCGCTCTCGATCTCTACAGTCGACATGTGGATCAGTTTCGCGAGTTCGATCATGTGTGAGTCAGTAGATCCGATCCCGTAATAGAACATCTTCTCCGTTGCCCCGTCAATATAATCCAGCACGTCGTCCATGGTTGAGGCGAGCCGGGAGATCTCCTCCGGGTCGAGCGGGGTAATGAAGGTGTGGTTCAGCTGGTCGTAGATCGCGTGGGTCACCTGGTCACCCTTGCTCTCGAGCAGCCAGATGGCATGGCGCTTCTCCTTGACATTCGTGAAATCCTCGGTCAGGGCGACGAGCTGCCAGGCAGCCTCCTTGACAATCCCTGCCTGCTGTTCGAACAAATCAAAAAAGATCTTATCCTGCGGTATCAGCAATTCACGGAGACCCATAACAAACCCAGTGGGTTTAGACGGTAGATCTTAAAAATATAGCGAAATATTGTCGGCCCTATAGGTCTTAAGGGCGGGACCGGGCCGAAGGACTTGGCCCGGGAGTGGGCGACCGGCAGGCGGGATGGCGATGATCAGCGCCAATCACGAATGTGCCTTGGCAATGTCGCTGACTGCATGGCCCACGTCGTTGCACTTCTCCATCACCCTTGCCAGTCCCTCGTAGATATCCTTGAGCTTGATGATCAGGAGCAGGTCCTTGGTCTTGAAGAGATCGAGGATGGCCCGTGACAACAGTTCGGTCGAGAGGTTGTAGAGCCGGCTGATCTCCTGCACATGGGTCCTGACCTCCTCGGGATCTTGCAGGGCCGAAAGGCTCTTCAGCGCGTGGCGGATCTCGATGCCCGCCAGCGTGATCAGGTACGAGTATTCCTTGAGCACATCGTTGGTCTCCGGGATTTCGTAGTTGCAGAGCTGGTGGGTGACCCAGTCGAGCCGGTCGAGCACGTCGTCGAGGACCGGGGCAAGGCGGGCGATCTCTTCCGGTTCAAGGGGCGTGATGAGCGATTCGTCCAGCTGCTCGAAGATCTTCCGGGTGATCTCGTCCCCCTGGTGCTCGATCTGGCGCACCTTGTGGGCCTTCTCCGTGCCCCCGGGGAGTTCATGGGTGATCTCGTTGAGGGTCGTTGCGGACTCCCCGATTTTTTCCGCCATCTCGAGGAACAGCGTGAAAAAAACCTTGTCTTCGGGCAGGATCAGGTCGCGGATACGCATGATATTCAAAGCTACCCTTATTCCCTGAGTATAAAAAAGTTGAGTCCGACCATGAAATGTGCGGGATCGGCGACTCACCGGGTTTTCTGCAGAGGGCTCTGGTGATCCCACCCAGGGCAAATTACCCATGATCGGGCTGGCAGGTTAAAAAAAAGTGTTTGTCAGTCTTATAGTAAGTCCCTGACGGGAATTTATTTCAGAATGGTGCCGGGAATAATGATTATGAGAAACAAGGCCCCCGGAAAATTGTCTTAACCCGTTAATCGCGGAATGATGCGGACGATCACCCTTGAGGAGCACTATGCAAGCCCGGCATTCCTGGATGGCCCGGGACGGATGCTCAGGGAACAGGCCGGGATGGCAGGGCGCTTCGGTCGTGGGGATCTTGCCAGAGATTTGTCCGATCTCGGCGATCAGCGAATCGCAGAAATGGATGCCGCGGGTATCGACGTGCAGGTATTATCGCTGACCGACCCCTCCGTGCAGCAACTCAACGCAACCGGGGCAGTTACGCTGGCCCGCGAAGCTAACGACTATCTTGCGGATGCGGTGCGGCGTTATCCGAAACGTTTCGCCGGATTCGCCACCCTGCCCACTGCTGCTCCCGAGATCGCTGCCGGGGAGCTGGAGCGCATGGTTCATGAACATGGCTTCAAAGGAGGATGGATCAACGGCCACACACAGGGACGTTACCTGGATGACCGATTCTTCTGGCCAATCCTGGAGCGTGCCGAAGCGCTCAAAGTTCCCTCTGCATTCATCCGACCCCCCCACCGGAGCCGGTGATCAAAGCGTACTATGCAGGTTTTTCACCAGAGGTCACAACCGGGTTGTCCCGCCACGGATGGGGCTGGCATATAGAGACCGCGGTCCACGTCCTCCGCCTCATCCTCAGCGGGGCTTTCGACCAGTTTCCGGATCTGCAGATCGTGATCGGCCACCTGGGGGAGGCTCTTCCCTTTATGATGCCCAGGCTCGACAAAGGTTTGTCTACGGACGTGACGAAACTTAACCATCCTGTCGCAGATTACCTCCAGGAGAATGTCTTCTACACGTTCAGCGGTTTCAACTTTACCCCGACCTTCCTCAACCTGTATCTTCAGGTCGGGGCCGACCGGATCATGTTCTCTGCTGATTACCCCTATAGTTCAATGGCGGAAGCATGTGACTTCCTGGATCAACTCCCGGTGAGCACTGCGGACAGGAATAAGATAGCACACGGAAACGCTGAACGCCTCCTGGGACTCTGATAACGGAATGCACGTGGTACCCGGAATATACGTTGACCACGTGAACCACGGGGTGCGGAAGGCCTGGCCCGGTGCCAACGCCTTACTGCCGATATCCCGATACCAAAGGGTGGTTGTTTCCCCGTGGACTTTTCAAGAGGACCGGGCATCCAGCCGGGGGTGCCATTCCTGCCGATGCCATCGCCTCCCGGTTCACGTTACCTTCACGACAGGGTGCTCTCATTGAGGCAGGATCACGAGACTGGTAGTGCCGACGAAAACCCCGGACGCTGCATCTCGCGGTAGTGTACCGGGATCATCCGGGGATGGCAGGTGCAAAGCCGGCCGGGACATGAAATGATATGCCTGGCATATGCCTGGCGGGGCGGGCAATTTCCGGAAATATTCAGGAAGCCCGGCACGACCTGGAATATAAGGGAACCGGGAAAGGATCAGGAAAACGGGATGGACCGGGCGGGAATTGAACCCGCGGCCTCTTCCATGCCAAGGAAGCGATCTACCACTGATCTACCGGCCCGCTCCTACCTAGTAGGATGCCATAGGTTAAAAGAATTGTTCGTCTTTTCCTCCAAAACAGGGTCCTGGCCTTTAACACACGTGCACCGCTTCGCGGTGTTTCGTTCGCCGGCCCCGCCCCGATCAGTTCAGCATGATCGCTGTTGCACGGATTGCGCTAATTATTAGTGTTCTCCCGCCAACCATTCTCAAGAGAAGGGATACTATTGGACGATATGATACCCCCTGAATCCGGATCCGGAACGATCACTCCCACTCGTACCGGGTGGTCGTGATGCTTGGGATCATCGGCGGTACGAGCCTCCTCTTCTCCACCCTGCCGGCACTGGAAAAACGTCGGGTCGCCACCCCGTTTGGCAGCGCAGAGCTGCTCTGCGGGAAGAACCTGGTCATGCTGATGCGGCACCAGAACTCCCTCCCCCCGCACCGGATCAACTACCGGGCGAACCTTGCGGCGATGGCGATTGCCGGTGTGACGGATATCGTGGCATTCGGATCATCCGGTTCGCTCAAGCCGAAGATCGCACCGGGCACCCTCCTTATTCCCACCGATTACATCAGCCTGTCGGACATCCCCTCCATCCACGACCACGCGATCGAGCACGTACGGCCGGAACTGTCAGAGGCTCTCGCCAAAAAGCTTTCACAGCTGGTACCTTCAGCCCGGTTCGGCGGGGTGTATGTCCAGACCCGGGGCCCGAGGATTGAGACCATTGCGGAAGTGAAGTCGCTCGCATGGATTGCGGACGTGGTGGGTATGACTGTTGCTTCGGAAGCGACCCTTGCCTGCGAACTCGGGCTTCAGTTTGCCGCGCTCTGCACCATCGAGAACTATGCAAACGGGCTCGGGGACGAAGTGTTGACCTACGAGCACATCGTCAACGTATCGCGGGAGCACCGGCACCGCACAGAAGAGATCGTGAATACTATTATTACCAATATGGGATGAAACGAGGGAGACCATGGCAGAACATGAAATGCAGGAAATTTTTGAGAAGCACCATTCCCTGTTGATCACGAACGTTGTTGCGGACGGCCGGAGCGTGGATATCTTCGCAGATGAGAAAGGGGTCTTACGGGGGATCGGCCAGGACGAGAGGAAGAACCACCGGGGCGAGGCGGATTTCATCATCGACGGGGACGGCGCGATCGCCCTTCCCGGGCTCGTGAACACCCACACCCACGCGGCGATGTCGCTGCTGCGGGGCTATGCCGACGACATGGTCCTGCAGGACTGGCTCTCGCAGAAGATCTGGCCGCTCGAGGCCCACCTGACCGCGAGCGACGTGTACTGGGGGACACGCCTTGCCTGCCTCGAGATGATCCGGACCGGCACGACCGCATTCAACGATATGTACTTCTTCATGGACGAGGCCGCCCGTGCCGTGGACGAGGCGGGTATCCGGGCCGTGCTCTCGTACGGGTTCATCGACCTCAACGATTCCGGGAAGCGCGAGAACGAGTGCCGGGCCACCGAGAAACTCACGGCCCATGTCCGCTCGCTTGGCAACCCCCGGATCACCAGTGCTGTCGGTCCCCATGCTATCTATACGGTCTCTCCTGAAGGACTGAAGTGGTGTACAGAGTTTGCCCGGGAGCAAAAGATCGGTATCCACATCCACCTTTCCGAGACCGAGAAGGAAGTGACCGACTGCATTGCCCAGCACGGGAAACGCCCGGCCGCCCACCTCGATGCCTGCGGCATCCTCACGCCCCGCACGGTCGCAGCCCACGGCTGCTGGCTCGACGAGGCGGAGTGCAGGCTCCTCGCGGAGCGGGGTACCACCGCCTCCCACAACCCGGCGAGCAACATGAAGCTTGCCACCAACCGGGCGATGCCGTACCACTGGCTCTCCGCGGCAGGGGCAAACATCTCCCTCGGCACGGACGGCTGCGCCTCGAACAACAACCTCGACATGTTCGAAGAGGCCAAGACTGCTGCCCTCCTCCAGAAGTTCTTCTGGAACAATCCCGTCCGGCTCCCGGCTCCCGAAGCGCTCCGCATGGCTACGTCCAGCGGTGCAAAGGCACTGGGACTCCCGACCGGCACGCTCGCCGTGGGAGCTCCGGCCGATCTCGTGCTCGTTGCAACCCGCACGGCCTGCAATACGCCGCTGCACAATATCACTTCGAACCTCATCTACTCCTGTAACGGGGGTGCTGTCGAGACCACTATCTGCAACGGGCGCGTGCTGATGCTCAACCGTGAGATTCCGGGGGAAGATGCCGTGCTGGCCGGCGCGACAGCGGCAGCCCGCGATCTGGTGAAACGGGCACAAACGGCATAACACCCGTTTTCCCGGTTCACACAACATTTTTCATCTCATTGCCAGCATAAACTCATAGAGCGTTTTGAAGGAGACCGGTTCTTACCCTGATCTGCCGATGCGGGAACACTACAGGAATGGTATTTCCGTGCCGGAAGTACCGTTTGGCATCCGCGAGAGTTACTGGAAGGCAGTACTGATCCTTTTTACAGTCCTGCTGTTGGGTGTGACCGTCGTCTCCCTGAGGGCTGGCGCCCGGCCGGATACACTGGGTTCCCTCTACATCATTCCTGCGATCCTCTTTGCGTATTTTTACCGGCGCAAAGGTGTCCTGCTCGTCTACCTCCTCTCCATGTTCTTCCTTGGAGCAGTTATCCTGTTCCGGTATCCGTCGGGCAATGGCTTGTTTTCTGCTGTCATCAGTTCTGCGCTGCTCATTGCCATCGCCCTGATCGTCTCCTACCTGACTGCCTACCTGATCCGGGAGAAGCGGAAATACCATGCGATCTTTGACAACACGGAAAACGGCGTGCTGCTCATCAGTCTCACGGATCACCGCATCGTGGAGATGAACCAGCGGTTTGCCATTGCCCTGGCTCTCACCGGCGGGGAGGCTGAAGGCTGTGAACTGGAGAAGTTTATCGCGGACCCGGCACCACTGATACAGCTTATTGCCCACCTGAACTCGCACTGCAGCACCCCGGCTGTGGAGATCATAATGCGGCTGAGTAACGGTTCGGAATGGGTTGCGGTGGTTGCCGCACGGAAAATTGCAGCAGACCTTGCAGTCCTGACGTTCATCGATATCACAGAACGGCGGCAGATGGAGCACCAGCTCCAAGAGCACAATGACGATGCGAACCTCTACCTGGATATCCTCACGCACGATATCAACAATATCAATACCGCCAGCCTTAATTACGGCCGGCTTCTCCGGGAAAGACCTGGTGAAGAGACGGAAAAAATCTCCCGTAACCTGATCCATAGCCTCGAGAAAAGCGATGAGATCATCCGCAATGTCTCGACGCTTCGGAAAATGCGGGAATCCCCGGCGAAACAAACACGGTTCCACCTCGCCGATATCATACGGAAGGAAGTTTCAGGATACCCTGATGCCCGGATCGAATACGATGGCGGGGATGCTGTTGTTATAGCAGATGATATGCTCTCCTCAGTCTTTTCCAACCTTATCGGGAACGGCATCAAGTACGGGGGTCCGGATCCGCGTATTTCCATCAGGGTTACCACGCAGGACAGGGAAGTGGGGGTCTCGATTGAGGATTATGGGCAGGGCATTCCCGACCCGCTCAAGCCCCTTATATTCGAACGGTTCCAGAGGGGAGATACTACGGTAAGCGGCCGGGGGCTGGGACTGTTCATCTGCCGGACTCTGATCGAGCGGTATGGCGGCAGCATACGGGCAGAAGACCGGGTCCCGGGCGATCCCACCCTGGGTGCGGCGATCCGGTTCATCCTGCCCCGGGTATAGCCGGCACCTCCAGCGGCTCAGTCGCCCTGTGCTGATTCTGACCCGGCAGCACGTCATGTTCCGATATGTTTTTCCTCGCAGCCGATGAGATTTGAATACCATGTCCGACAACGAGGTAACCGAACACCACGAACTCCATGAACACCCCGAAGGATCGAAAACCTGCAGGGTCTGTACCTCTTCTTATTCGCACGAGCAGCACCCCTCCCGTTTCGGGATCTGCGAAAAATGCGGGTACAAGATCCTCATCGTCCTGGTCGTCGTGATGGTAGCGATCTCCTACGTAGCGTGGTTCGGCGTGTTCTGATCGTACTCCCCCGGGATGAGATACCGGAATCGCACGGATGTGCCTGAAGGGGTCTCCTGATTCCTGCGGGGTACTCCTGTCGCAAATCACCACATATCCAAAAGCAGCATGGATGGAACCGTATGTTTGCCATTGAAGCCCTCTCCCTCTCGAAACAGTTTGGCCATCTCCAGGCCCTCTCACATGTGGATTTTACCGTATCCGAAGGGGAGACCTTCGGGTTCCTCGGCCCGAACGGGGCGGGAAAGACGACAACAATCCGGATCCTGACCGGGATAACCACACCCACGGAAGGGACTGCCCGGATCTTCGGTAAGGACATCGTGCGGGAGACGATCGCGGCACGGAAGCAGATAGGGATCGTGCACGAGACCTCCAATATTTATACAGACCTGACTGCCTGGCAGAACCTGATGTTCACAGCGGAACTTTACCATGTCGGCAAAGCGGAACGCGAGAAGCGGGGCACAGAACTCCTCGAGCTGTTCGGCCTTTCAGAAAGACGGGACGACCATACGAAAGGGTTCTCGAAGGGGATGAAACGCAGGCTCACCCTTGCTATGGGTCTCATCAACAACCCACGGCTCCTCTTCCTCGATGAGCCGACATCAGGGCTCGATGTCCAGAGCAACCTGATCATCCGGGACGTGATCCGCGACCTTAACGAGCAGGGCGTAACGGTCTTCCTCACCACCCACAATATTGAGGAAGCGAACCTTGCCTGCGACCGGGTCGCAATCATCAACCGGGGCCGGATCGCCGCGATCGACTCCCCCGAACGGCTGAAAAAGACGATCCAGAGTGTCCAGTCAGTGGAAGTGGCATTCGATGCCCCGCAGCCGGTGCTGGTGGAGGATCTGGAACAGATCCCCACCGTAAGCGAGGTGATCAAGCAGGGCGACAAGTTCCGGCTGATCACCGAGGACCCCCCAACGGTGATCGATGGGGTCATGGCATTTGCCGCTGCCCGCAGGGCACGGGTGATCAGTATCACCACGCTCGGCCCGAGCCTCGAGGACGTGTTCATCCGGCTTACCGGTCTTGACATCCGGACAAAAGGGGTGAAGACCGTTGACTGACCTTGCCGAAACTCTTCAACAGATCCCGGTGGAGCTGAGCGCCGCGTGGGCGATCGCAAAAAAGGACATCCTCATCTATTACCTCAAGCCCAACATCATTGTCTCGGGAGCACTCTTCCCACTCTTCATGTTCCTGGCGTTCGCGGTGGGACGGCCGGAAGCGCCATCAGTAATGATCCCCGGGCTCATCGCCATTACGATCCTCTTCTCCGCCTCGTCGATTGAACCCGTCTCCATACCGATCGAACGCAGGATGAAGACCTTTGACCGGCTCATCTCGGCCCCGATCTCGTTGCATGCCGTAGTCTTTGGCGAGAGCATGAGCGGGTTCCTCTACAGTCTTGGCATTGCGTTTGTCCCGCTGATCGCCGGTATAGTCCTGTTCGGGACGCCGATCCTTCACATTGCACCTCTTGTGCTCGGTCTCATCCTCACTTCGTTTTGCTTTGCGACAATGGGTACCCTCTTTGCCGCGTACCCCACCGAGAGCCCGGGGGACATCATGTCGATGCTGAACCTCGTGCGCCTGCCCCTGATCTTTGTCTCCGGGGTGTTCATCCCGCTCAACCAGATCCCCGCCGTCGGCAGGTTCATCACCTACCTCTCCCCCCTTACGTACGGCAACGACCTGATCCAGGCCGCTTATGCAGGCACGACCAGCTTCAGCCCGCTTGTCGATATCGCGATGCTCCTCATCTTCATCCTGCTCTTCCAGTTCGCGGCTAACCTGCTCTACAGGAAATTCAATGAATGAGAGATGAACAGGGTTCGATCCGTATGCCGCGGTGTAAATCTCCGGGAAAACAACCCGGCAATTCCTCTTTTTCTGGTCTGGTATCGTCCCGTTGTTTTTGTATCGCCCGATAACCCGGTGAGATAACCATTGCCGGACGTGACGAACGACAGGAGGTACGCCCGTATCGATATACAATTCCGGTCTCTCCGTTCCCTCCCGTTCCGATATCCTCTATACCGATCGCAGATCATAGAGCTGGAAGAGGAAACGGGAATGGCTGATCAGGAAACAGTTCCCTGCCAGATCTGCGGGAAACACCAGAGAAAAACCGGGCTCGTACAGGCTGAATCGGTTCACGCGCCGATCGTTGATCTCATTATAAAGGAGTATCCGGCGTGGTCACCCGAAGGGTACATCTGCCCGGAGGATCTCAACCGGTTCAGGATACGGTATTTCCGGGATGAAGAGGAGAAGGAGAGAGATGAGTGTGCCTCGCTCGGAGGATCCGTCAGCGATGGTATGAATGTGGAGGACCATCTCCCTAAAAATGACAATATCGAATATGAGAATGAGCTGACCTTTGGCGAACATCTTGCGGACACCATAGCCGGTTTTGCCGGCAGCTGGACATTTATCGGGGTGTTTGCCGGTACGATTATCCTTTGGGTTGCCCTGAATACCTTCATTTTACTGTCAGGGTCGTTCGATCCTTATCCGTATATCCTGCTCAATCTTGCCCTTTCAGTACTTGCCGCAGTCCAGGCCCCTGTGATCATCATGAGCCAGAACCGCCAGGAGATGAGAGACCGGCTCCATGCAGACCGCGATTACCGGGTGAGCATCCATACGGACCGCGAAATTCACCGGCTCCACAGTAAAATTGATCATCTCATGACAAACCAGGGACAGAAACTCCTGGAGATCCAGAATATCCAGCTTGAACTGATGGAAGAGCTCGCCCGTAAAATACCGTAGGCAGGCTCCCCTCACTTCTCATGGGGGCAGCGAGCGGGCCGCGGGGTAGCTGGTGCGTTCCAACGGCGTCATTTCCTGGCAGCCGCAGGAAGTTTCAAAAAGGTTACGCGGTCTGGATCTTATCGGCTTCCTGGAGCCCGAGCACTTTTATCGACTCTTCCCGCATCTTGTACTTCTGGATCTTGCCGGAGATATTGATGGGGAAGTCGTTCACGAACATGACGTACCGCGGAATCTTGAAGTGGGCGATCTTCCCTTTGCAGAAGTCTTTCACATTCTGCTCGGTCATAGTCTGGCCGGGCTTCATCTTCACCCATGCGCAGAGTTCCTCGCCGTACTTCACATCCGGAACCCCGACAACATAGACATCCGAGATCTTCTCGTGGTGGTGGAGGAACTCCTCGATCTCGCGTGGGTAGATGTTCTCCCCGCCCCGGATCACCATGTCCTTGAGCCGGCCTACGATCTTGAAGTAGCCCTCCTCGTCCATGGTGCCGAGGTCCCCCGTGTGGTTCCAGCGGTCCTTGTCGAGGGTGGCATGGGTGGCCGAGGGATTGTTGTAATAGCATTTCATGACGCAGTAGCCGCGGGCGCAGATCTCGCCGATCTCGCCAAACGGGACGATCTTGCCGGTCTTGGAATCGACGAGCTTGAGCTCGGTGTGCGGGAAGGCCCGGCCGACCGTGGTGACCCGGCGCTCGAGCGGGTCCCTGGTTGTCGTCATCGTGACGCCGGGGCTCGTCTCGGTCTGGCCGTAGACGATCACGATCTCGCTCATGTGCATCCGGGTATTGACTTCCTTCATGACCTCGATAGGGCAGGGGGAACCGGCCATGATCCCCGTGCGGAGGGTCCGCAGGTCGTACTTCGCGAAGTTCGGATGCGTGAGCTCGGCAATGAACATGGTCGGGACGCCGTGGAGTGCCGTGCAGCGCTCTTTTTCGACAGTTTTCAGCACTTCCTCGGCATCGAAGGTCGGGGCTGGCAGCACCATGGTCGAACCGTGGGTGACGCAGGCAAGGTTACTGAGGACCATGCCGAAGCAGTGGTAGAATGGGACGGGAATGCAGAGCCGGTCATTCTCCGTAAATCCCATGCCCTCGCCAATGATGTAGCCGTTGTTGAGGACGCTGTGGTGGGTCAGGACAACCCCCTTGGGGAACCCCGTGGTGCCGCTCGTGTACTGTATATTGATCGGGTCGTCGAACGAGAGCCCTTCACCCCGCTCGATGACTTCGTCCATCGTGATATCGTCTGCCTTTTCCAGGAACTCCCCCCACGTGTACATGCCGTTGTACGGGATGTCCCCAAGGAAGACTGCATTCTTGAGGAATGGGAACTTCTCGCACGATATCCTGCCGGGCTTGGCCTCGTAGGCCTCGGGGCAGGCCTCGTAGAACATCCCCACGTAGTCCGAAGTCTTGAACCGGCCCTGCACGATCAGGGTTGAGATCTCGGCCTGCTTGAGTACGTACTCGAGCTCGTACGTGCGGTACGCCGGGTTGATGTTCACCATGATTGCGCCGATCTTTGAGGTCGCGAACTGGACAACCACCCATTCGGCATGGTTCATGGCCCAGATGCCGACCCGGTCGCCCTTCTCCACGCCAAGGCCCATCAGGGCGCGGGCTACCAGGTTCACCCGCTCGGCAAATTCCCGGTACGTCCACCGGATGTCCTGGTGCACGGACACGATGGCCTCGGTGTCCGGGTATTTTGCCGCGATACTGTCAACCATCTCGCTGATAGTCATTCCCAGCAGGGGTACTGCTGATGTCCCGCACGTGTAGCTGCCCTCAACCATTACACAAACAATGTGTCAGGAAATATTATATTCATGATGATTTGCACCCGGAGTGGTGCACCTGTTCCCTATACAGAATAACCGGACAAAACTCTTAAGTTTACGCACTGCGATTTTATTGAGTCAGCACGGGAGATCGTCCCGGTTGGCAGCACGGGGTTGTGGCCTAGCCCGGTATGGCGACGGGCTCCAGCGGTCTTTGCGTTCTTTGTGCTCGCAGATGATGAACAATGGGTCTACTGACTAAATTGGATGATGACCCGTTGGAGCACTGATGCATGTCGGAGAGACCCGTCGATCGTGAGTTCAAATCTCACCAACCCCACGTTTTCATCTTTCTGTTCTGATATCTCCCCGCTGACGCTGCCGTCACTTCGTATATTTTTTCATCTCCCGGAGCTTATCACACGTCTGGATTATCATGACGAGCGAACGCTACAAACGGGGCTGGGAGAAGCTGAAGGAAGTTGACGGCGAGGCCGGGGAGAAAGTGATCGAGAGCCTGAAAGATATTGCACCGGACCTCGGGCGGTACACGATCGAGTTCCCGTTCGGCGACATCTACAGCAGGCCCGGTCTCGACCTGCGGTCCCGGGAGATCGCGGTGGTCTCGGCGCTGACGGCGCTTGGGAATGCCGCTCCCCAGCTGAAGGTGCATATCCACGGGGCCCTCAATGTCGGGGTCACCCGCAAGGAAGTAGTGGAGATTATCATCATGATGGCCGTCTATGCCGGCTTCCCGGCGGCACTCAACGGCATGGCTGCGGCAAAAGAGGTCTTTGCCGAGCGGGACCGGAAGGGGCAGTCCTGATGGTTAGTCCCTGTTCTTTTGTGTGTGTTTTGCCTCTTCGAGCCCTTCAAGGGCGGCCGGGAGGCTTTCGAGTACGGTGACGAGCCCCGTGATGTGCAGGTTCATCACAACCGCACCGATGATCTCGTCCCGCGTGGCACCGAGCGTATGGGCCATGATTGCATGCAACCTGACCCCGCGAGGGTTCCGGGTTGCAGTTTGTATTGCGATATTGATCAGCTGCTTTGTCTTGGGATCGAGGCCGGCCAAGGACTTCTGCACTTCGACCAGGCTGTTGAACCGTGCGGCAAGCTCGGGGCACTCCTGCTGGAACAGTTCGAAGGGGTTCTTTTCCATGGGGTCTTTCACAACTCCTGTAGTTAGTGGGTGAACTCTCTCCCGTAAAAAGGTATGCCCGGACCGGATGGTTACGGCAGGTTTTCCTAGTCAGCACATCGGGAAGGAGGTCCCGGCATTTCAATCCACACACTTTTATAAACTCCGCAATTCCAGAATCGATGAGGATACCTATGGGAGATGGAAAGAGCACACCACCGCAGTCGTCCACGAGCTCCACGATCACGGTAACCAGTACTGGTTACACGGTAACACTTCCCGATGGCAGCACGTATTCGTTCCGGAAAAGTGACGGAACCGTTACCGTGGAGCAGGGTGCGGACGGCGGGAATGTCATTGATATAACCAACAAGGGAACCGGCACTCCTTCGCAGGGTACTCCAGCAGACAGCGGCCCCCATCCATCATCGGTTACTACTACGACGGCCGGGGACGGAACAATAACCGCGACAACTAACTGGACGGACAGGTCCAAAACCGTAACTACGCGTGCTCTCGACTGCACGGTTACAACGGTTGAACGGGGTGGAGTCACAAATGTCACTACTACCAAAGCTGACGGGAGTATGGAAACAACGACCACGTATCTCGACGGGTCAAAATCCGTCACTACCCTCAACCCTGACGGGAGCTCGGTCACCAGGAATACCGATGGCACGATATCAACGAAGACCCAGGATGGAACGATCACCGTTGCGGAAACATTGTCCGATGGCACTACCGTTACCACGTATCCCGATGGCACGACGGTAGCGAAATGGGCGGACAATACCGTAGTGACTACCACGAAATGGGAGGATGGCACAACGACATCAACTACCCAGTGGCCGGATGGCACAACTACAAATACTTCGAGCAGCTCCACTCCCCCTTCAAGCGATGGCGGGGATAGTGGCGGCGGTGGAGGTGGGGACTGAGTCTCCCGGACGGGTGGTTATCGCCCGGTACGGTGCCCGCGCCTTCCTCCCCGGACTTGATAACTTTATCATACAATGCGGGCACATAATATCACAATACGGAGAGTTCCATGTATTTAGTCGGAGAAGCACTTATTGGCGATGGCGCGGAACTGGCGCATATCGACCTGCTGATGGGAGATAAGGAAGGCCCCGTCGGTGCAGCGTTTGCAAATGCCGTTTCGCAGCTGTCGCAGGGACATACCCCCCTTCTTGCCGTGGTACGCCCGAACCTGCTGACAAAGCCGGTGACGGTCGTTATCCCGAAGGTGACCCTGAAGGATATGTCCCAGGTCAACGAGATGTTCGGCCCCGTGCAGGCCGCGGTTGCAAAGGCCGTTGCAGACTGTCTGGAAGAGAACGCGTTTGCCGGGATCGATGTCGAGTCCTGTGTCATCCTCGTGTCCGCATTCGTCCATCCGGATGCAAAGGACTACAACCGGATCTACCGGTACAACTATGGCGCGACAAAGCTTGCCCTCCACCGTGCGCTCGAAAAGTTCCCGGACACGAAGACGCTCGTATATGAGAAAGACCGTGCGGCCCACGGCATCATGGGATTCAAGGTGCAGCGCCTCTGGGACGCACCGTATCTCCAGGTCGCCATGGACCTCGTGGACATGAACAAGGTCGCCCAGGTCTTAAAGTGCGTGCCTGACAACGACCACGTGATCATCGAGGCAGGCACCCCGCTGATCAAGAAGTTCGGCTTAAGTGTCATTGGCGAAATCCGCAAGCTGCGCCCGAACGCGTTCATCATCGCGGACATGAAGATCCTCGACACCGGCAACCTCGAGGCCCGCATGGCTGCCGATGCAACTGCCGATGCGGTCGTCGTCTCCGGCCTTGCCCCGAACTCGACCATCGAGAAGGCAATCTCGGAAGCCCGCAAGGTGGGCATCTACTCGATCGTGGATATGCTGAACGTGCAGGCACCGGCAAAACTGATCGCCAGCCTCAAGGTCAAGCCCGACATCGTAGAACTCCACCGTGCGATCGACACCGAGGAGACCGCCCATGCCTGGGGCGATATCGCGGCGATCAAGAAGGCGGCGGGCGGCCAGAAGCTGCTCGTCGCAACCGCAGGCGGCATCCGTGTTGACGTAGTGAAGGACGCCCTCAAGGCAGGCGCCGATATCCTCGTGGTCGGCCGTGCCATCACTGCCTCGAAAGATATCGGGCATGCGGCGGACGAGTTCCTCGACCAGCTCAACAAGGAAGAGATCGACCAGTTCAGGGTTATGACTGACTTTTAATACCACACCTTATATCTTTTTTAACCGATTCGAATATCCTTTCAGGTCTTCGGGAGTATCCCGCTCCTGTTTCACGTATCCTGGTACGTCACGGCATCCTGCCCGGCATGCCTGAAACAGGCATCAGATATTATTTATACAGGTACAATTATTATTGTACATTTAGGGTTACATTCCGGTAACTCTCATTTTGGAGGACAACGATGCCAACGAAAAAAACCGTAACGCAGGCTCCAAAAGAGCTTGCCATACCCGCTGACCTGCTGAGATCATTCAAGACCGACATCCGGTTCCTGCCGGTAAATCCCGGGACCCGGGGCTACATCATGTTCGACCGGGCCATGCTGATCGCCGCTCTGCGCAGCAGCAATATCGACGAGCGGAAGACCATGGCGACACAGCTCGAAGCCCTGGGCAGGGCCGGTGGCGAACTCGTCATCATGCAGCAGTAACTAAAAAACCCGGCAGAATGGAGAACTCCCGATCATTTTTCCCGATGGATCCCGAACAAAGCGTTAAAGATCCGCCGTTCATGCGGAACGTAGGACTCCTGCTCACCTATCACTGCCAGGCGTCCTGCGCCCACTGCATCATCCGCGCCGGCCCGGACCGGCACGAAGAAGTGAGCCTCGAGGATGCCCGCGACTGGATCGAACAGATCACTGCGTACCGGGACGGCTACATCTATGTCCTGTCCCTCACGGGCGGCGAACCTTTCTCGAACCTGAAACTGCTCCGGGCAGTGATGAAGATCGCCGCCGAGAACAAGCTGTTGATCTCGGTGGTGACGAACGGGTTCTGGGCTACCAGCCAGGGGAAGGCAAAACGACTCCTGCAAAGCCTGCCGGAGATCTGTTTCATATCGATCAGCACGGACCTGTACCACCAGAAATTCGTGCCGTTCGATAATGTGAAAAATGCGATCCGGGCGGCCCGGGAGTGCGGCATTCCCTTTTACGTCTCCCTCGTCACCGACAACAAGGAGGATCCTGACTACCAGCGTGTGTACCAGGAAATCCTGGAGCTCGTCGAGGACCCGGAACAGATCCGCACGGGGATCATCTTCCCGGTCGGGCGGGCCGCCGAGATGAAGGGCGACATGAACTACAGCCTGTGCAGCGAGCCGTGCCCGGAAGTCTGCCAGGCATCGAGTTCGCCCTGTATCTTTCCCGATGGCCGGGTCTACGGCTGTATCGGCCCGCTGATCGATCTGCACGAACACCAGCCGCTGTACCTGGGGAGCCTGAAGGAGCATCCGGTAGCGGAGATCTTCGACGCAGCGGAAACGAATCCCATCCTGCACGCGCTCAGGCTCTGGGGGCCGGCCCGGGTCCTTTCCTGGCTGCGTGAGGCCGGCGTGGGCGATCACCTGCCCACTGCGTTCGTATCCGGTGATATCTGCCAGACCTGCCATGCCATGCTCTCGGATCCCGCGGTCCGGGAATGGCTGCATACCCTGGAACAGGATACGGAGTTCCGGCGGAAAGTGGCGTATGGCCGGCTCTACCACCTGGAAGAGTCCGGCATGCTGGAAGTCGGCAGGTATTAAGATCCCGGCTTCACACGGCCGGACCGGCACCATGGCGGAAGTTTTCCTCTTTTTCGTTTCACCGCGATATCCCCGCCCGGTCCCCCGTCGGATCCTTTCGCTGCCCCGAACTTCTCATGAGCAGCGCAAAACCCGCCGGGGCATTTTGCATGTACGGCCTCGCTCCACCAAATCCATTCCTCTGCATTTTTCACGAGCCGGAATTTTTTCATTGCGAAAATTTTCCCTAGAGAAAAATTTCTACCAAATAATTTCACAAAACTGTTCCAACCACAAACCCCATAACCCCCAAATTCCAGAAATATAATAATGACCCGCGGAAAAAAACCGATCGCCGCGATCGATGAAGCAAAAAAATTCGCAGAACGGATGGGCTACTGGTGGCAGGAGAATACGAACCCGGACCTTGAGTACGACCTTATCATCTTCAAGCCCGGGTCCCTCCGGATTATAAAAGTCAGGCTGACCCGGTACCGGATCAACCCGGATACAATCTATGAAAATCTCATACCGGACGTTCTCCGCGAGGTCCGGGGGCTCCCGTTCCCTTCATGGGTCCCCCGCGAGATCTGGCTCCGCACCCAGCACGAGCGGGCCTGGCGCCGGCTCCTCATCCATGAGCTCTCGGTCGGCGAGATCGGGTGGTGGGGGCCGGACGATTACACGAACCCGTATGCCCGGTGAGGGGGTATCCCGCAACGGGACATCTTCCACGGTAAAAGGGGGAGCCGGGCGGACGGTACGTCGTCATGATCCGTTCTCCGACGGAGATTTTTCCGGCCGGAATCCCGGAATTTTTCGGCAGTGGAAACGGTGCCAACGCCCGGCAAAATTCCTTCTTAAAATCCTAATTTCCTGAAAATACCCGTTTTAAAGCGGAAAAAACCGTGCACTTTAGCGGGCTTTGAAAATACGCAAAAAATGGATGATCCACAGGCTGTCCAAGCCATGGATAGGCTGCCAGAAGGCCGCTATCGGCGAAAAATAAAGGGGGTTCCCTCCGGGAATAAAAAAACCGGTTTTTCCCTGAATATACTGGGAACTGCCCATCTGGTGTTCCCGGTCCGGTACCGGAGGGTATCCGGGTTGAGGGATATGGTTTTTTGCCTGCCCTTTCCCGCGGGAATAGCAGGCCGTATGCTGAAATATCTCCTTCCCCGGCACCTCACCTTAAACCCCGGAAGGGAAATGCAAATACATCGACTGGATCGCAATCCGTCCCGGGCCGGTAAACCGGTTCGTGATAATGATCATGCTTGCCAGGAGCCCGGTCGATATCGACTGTATGTTCGTCTCCATCTTTACCCCTGTTCCCAGCTTCCGTCATCCCACGACTTGAGAATATCAAAGTCACGCATCCGTGTCGCCTTACTCAGTGCCTGTGCCCGGCTCAGCATCCTCTCCTGGATGAAATCATATTCGCAGAGAATTTTTGAGTTGCGGAGCAGTGTTGCCCGGATCGGGTGGTGCCGGTAGATGACATTTTCCTGTCCCCGGAAATACCATTTTATTCTCTGGAAGGTGAGCCAGTCAAGTTTCATGGCGAGGGTAGCGTGGAACCTGAATTCTTCGGCAGAGTCCAGGTCATAGTCCCGTAATGTGCAGTACGGGGAGATTGCCCGGGAGAGCTGATACCGGAACTGTTTCAGGTTCTCGTCAGGAGTAATAGTAACAAAAACAACCCGCGTGTCGTCAAAAAATCCGTAACTTCCCAGCTCATATTTTGGCGTCACCTTCTGGTTCGTACATACTCTTGTGAAATCTTCCACAAGTTTTTCTTCGTTGTCGGTCGGGAAAGGCCCGGCAAGGGTGATATGCGGGACAACCAGTTTCTCCCCAAGACTGAATTTTTCCTGTAACCGATCGCTCAACGTACGGATCTGGTGCTTCACGGAACCCATCAGCCGGATATCTATCAGATAGCGGGTCATGCTTCCTCACACCGGAGTACAACTGCCAGGCCGGCAACCTCGGGGTAAATAGTTCAGGAAATCTTCCGGAGTAACGGTAATACATTCTGTTTGCATCTCCGGCACGAAATAATTTGAGAGGCCATCAGGCTTCGAATCGTTTTGCCGCGTTAAGTCCCATTGCAGACTTCCGGAAAAATTTTCCATGCCCTGCATTTTTTTTGCAAACGGCCACCCAAAAATTTCCGTGAGAATCCGGTAGTTGGAGAAAGCCTTAACAAAAATTTCCCGTATATTGATTATGAACATTAACAAAGACTGCGATTGGAATTTACTGATTATTGGTTTCTGGACGGGAGTAGCAGGTATCAGCCTGATCAATATTGCACTGATGGTGTTGCATCGCAACCAGTTCCTGTATGACGAATATATTTTTGTGATCTCCCTTATTGCCGTAATCGTCTATGCAATCATCAGGAGCCGGTCATCTCGACAATAACGGTCCGGCTCCCGCCTGCCGGCATAGATTCATCAGATTCAAACAAAAAATCCTCCTGAGATATCCGGACCCGCCGGGAAACCGGGGACCGGGGATCATTACCGCGTCTGCCTTTTTTAAAGGCGATACGGATAAAATCAGCGAACGAATGGAAGGAACACAATGCAAATTGTCGAAATACTGTTATTCATAGTCTGGGGAGTTTTCATTGCATACTGGCTCGTGTCGGCGTGGCGGGACCGTTCTCCCTTCAAACGGACCTCGTCCCGTCTCTCGGTACTGACCTTCACTGGGGTGCCGTGGGTGATCTTCGTACTCTTTGCGGACTTGTTCGCGCCCTGGCTCCTCGTGGTACGCATCCTTCCTGACAGTCTGCCCGTTGTTATCGCCGGCCTGCTCATCACATGTACCGGGCTGGGATTCGCAGTCTGGGCCCGGGTGCACCTGGGGAAATTCTGGAGCGGGCTCCCTGCCATCAGGATGGACCACCGGATCATCCGCACCGGGCCGTACCGCATCGTGCGTCACCCGATCTACACCGGCCTGCTTACCGGTATCGCCGGAACTGCCATCGCCACCGGGCTGCTCTGGGTGATCTGTCTCACGGGAATTATCCTGCTCGTCTTTACCTTGAAAATCCGGATGGAAGAGCGCTTTCTGCAGGAAGAGTTCGGAGAAAAATACGCCCAATACAAACGCGAGGTCAGGGCACTAATCCCGTTCATGATCTGACCGGGACCTCCCAACCCAAAGAGCCCGGGTTCAGCTTGCACTGGAGCACACGAGCCCGGCTCAGGTAAAACCCCCGGCATTTATCTGGTACCTGCCAGATATACGGGTATGATGCTCCCCGCATGGCTGAACCGTACTGTCGTCGGTGCCGGGATCGCGAGTTTTTTTGGCGATCTCGGGTACGAATCGGTGACCGTCCTCCTCCCATCGTTTCTGATCCTCATCGGGGCACCGGTCTTTGCCCTCGGCATCATCGAGGGCCTGAGCGATGGTGCATCCAGTTTCGTCAAGCTCTTCTCGGGATATTTTGCCGATAAGCTGGGCAGGCGCCGGGACTTTGCACTTGGAGGCTCGGTCGCGACCGCAGTCTTCCCAGCGATCATCGCTGTTGCCGGCTCGTGGTACCTGGTCCTTGCTGGGAGGCTGGTCGGGTGGATCGGCAAGGGAATCCGGAGCCCGTCGCGGGATGCGATCCTCTCGAAATCAGTGGAGGAGAAGGATCTCGGCAAAGCTTTCGGGTTCCACCGTACCGGTGACACGCTCGGGGCAATCGCCGGGCCGGTCGTGGCCCTCATCTTCGTCTCTTCGATGGGTATCCGGGAGATCCTCTGGCTGGCTGTCATTCCCGGGTTCCTCGCATTCGCCGCACTCTGGCTCTTCCTCCGCGAGCGTGACGCATCCCCGCACCCCCGTCCCCGTCCCATCGTTGCCTCCCTGAAAGGGCTCCCGTCGCAGTTCAGGTCATTCCTCTCCGCGGTGCTTGTCTTCGGGATCGCTGACTTCTCGCAGACCCTGCTTATTGCATTTGCCATCGTCAGTCTCACTCCCTCGCTCGGGTTTACCGCGGCGACTGCGACGGGTGCTGGCCTCTACGTCATCCGGAATATCGCCTATGCCGGGGCATCGTATCCGCTCGGGCTGCTCGGCGATCGTATCGGACGGAGGCCGGTGCTTGTCTTCGGGTATGCACTGGCGGTCGCAAGCTTCATCGGCTTTGTCATCGCCCCGGTGAACGTGGTCGCCTACGGTATCCTCTTTGCCCTGTGCGGCATCTTTATAGCGGCCGAGGACACGCTGGAAAGTGCCCTTGCCGGCGAGATAGTGGACGTGGAAGCCCGGGCGCTTGGCTTTGGGGCTCTTGCCACCGTGAACGGGGTCGGCGATCTCGTATCCAGCGTGATGATCGGGTTCATCTGGACCTTCATCGGGTACAGCGCCGGGTTCATTGTCGCTGCCGTCATTGCCGCTGCGGGGACGCTCCTCCTCATCTGGACAACCCGGAATCTGCACGGCCCCGGGGCGATCATGGTGTCAGGATGAGAAGACGGGTCCCTGCCGGTACCTGACCGGGCAGGGTTCCGGATTATGATATATGCGCAAACGAAGAACCTGCCGGATGTTTTGCGGGTATACCAGGCCGGGCTGAATAATCGTGACATACTGATGAAACAAGAGCTATCCCCTCACGGGGTCACCTCCGCCATAGCTAACCCACCGGTTCAACGCATACCCGGACCCGGTTAAACCGTGGAGCCCGGCCATTCTGGCAATATATGAGCATCTCCTCCCCATGCTGGTATGCACAAAAGGGACCGGTAAACCAGGTCCCGGACAAACCATGCAGTGCAGGACTGACACACAATGAACCTAAGAAATCTGATGATCCCCCTCTGCCTCCTCGTCATGCTGGCGCTTGCGATCCCGGCGATCGCTGCAGCAGACGACTTGCAGATCACGGTAACGCCGACAGACACCATAGCTCCCGTGGGCACCGGTGCCCCCGCGCCCTCCCCGGGCTTTGACCCGCTGGGCTCGCTCGCCGGTATCCTCGGCCTCCG
>Ga0074046_10001031_pt1 | contig 25858 bp, 20 predicted proteins | sample BogForMeECP23OM3_FD_94441 | JGI IMG/M metagenome (GOLD analysis project Ga0074046, IMG submission 94441) | Bog forest soil microbial communities from Calvert Island, British Columbia, Canada - Bog Forest MetaG ECP23OM3 | ecosystem: Environmental > Terrestrial > Soil > Wetlands ...
ACACCATTTCCATGGAAGCTTTTGAAGTATTTGATCAGGATGCGAATTCGCAGATTCACGAGGAGATTGTTTTCAGGTCATGAGCGACGACAAGCAAAATCCGCAAGGGGCGCAAGCTACTCGACGCCCGGAAGTTTCTCGAAGGGACTTTCTCAACGAAATCACCGTCGGCGCGCTGGGAATTGCGGGCTTGGGCGGCGCTGCTCTCACGTATCAGTATTTCTCCCCCAATGTGCTATTCGAACCGTCAACCACGTTTCGTGCTGGGAATCCGGACCTGTATCCCGCGAACTCCGTAACTTTCCTGCAGGACCAGCAGGTGTACATAGTGCGTACACCCGAAGGATTCTTCGCGGTGTCCGCTGTCTGCACGCATTTGGGCTGCGTGACGCAGTGGAAGCCCGACGCCGACATGATTGCCTGCCCATGCCATGGAAGTAAATTCCAGCCGAACGGCAAGAAAATTGAAGGACCGGCGCCGCGACCACTCCCGCATTACGCCATCAACCTGACCGCCGACGGCGAGCTGCAGGTAGACAAACTGCAAATTATTAAACCCGATCAGGTCCTGAAAGCCTGAGGAGAAACATGGCAAGCACTTTTCAATCAGCTCTTGAGAACCTCCGGACCACTCGGGTATGGAAGTCCATCTTCCGGCGCGGTCCGGCGATCACCAACCGGACGCGCAGCCTTGCGATGTTCGGCAATCTGTTCCTTCACTGGCTTCCTGTCAAAGTGCGCGAGAAGTCCTTGCGTGTTCGCGCCGCCTACTACCTTGGATCGCTTTCGCTGCTGCTGTTTCTTCTTCTAGTCGTGACTGGCGTGCTGCTGATGTTCTACTACCACCCGGCGGCACCGCAGGCGTACCACGACATGAAGGACTTACGGTTCGTAGTTTCCAACGGAGTGTTCCTGCGGAACATGCACCGCATCGGTGCGCATCTGATGGTGTTGCTGGTGTTCGCGCACATGTTCCACGTGTTTTATCGCGGGGGATACAAGCCACCGCACGAATTCAACTGGGTTGTTGGCGTGGTGCTCCTACTGGTCACGCTATTTCTGAGCTACACGGGCTATCTCTTGCCGTGGGATCAGTTGGCGTTCTGGGCTGTTACCGTGGGGACCAACATCATTTCCGCGATGCCCATCATTGGCAACAAGGTCCGTTTCGTGGCCTTGGGCGGCAACATAGTCGGCGAAAATGCACTGCTGCGTTTTTACGTGTTGCATGTGGTCATTCTTCCGTTAATCGCTTTTCTCTTCATTGGCGTGCATTTCTGGCGCGTACAAAAGGATGGCGGAGTAACGGTGCGGACAAAAGACGATGATGGAAAAAACTAAAATCGAATCGGGATTCAGTTCGGACGCAAAGAAAGAGCCGCGCCGCATCGTGTTCATCACCCGCAATACGTCGGCAAAGGTGAAAGACGATCGCGAGCCGAAACTGATGGCTTATCCGCACCTTTTGGTGCGCGAAGCAGTCGTCTTCGAAGTGTTGATCATCGCGATGGTTCTGATTGCATTGTTCTGGGATGCACCCCTGGAACAACTGGCGAATCCTCTGCTCACGCCCAATCCTGCGAAGGCACCCTGGTACTTTCTCGGCTTGCAAGAGTTGCTGCACTTTTTCCCACCGTTTGTCGCGGGCATCTTGATCCCCACGCTGGTGCTGCTCGGGCTGATCGTCATCCCTTATTTCCATGTGAATGTGGAAGGCAAACCCCTATGGGGTGAGCGGGCCTCAAAGCGATTCACGATTGTGATGGTTGTACTTGTTGCCTTGCTAATCTTGCTCGCCGTAGTGGATGCCTGGACGATTATTGTGCCCACCGTATTGGTCGCCGCGCTGATGGTGGCGTCGTACACATCGAAAGCCACGAGTGGATGGATGGGCACATTGCGGACGAAGCCACTATCGTGGTGGATCATGACCTGGTTCATCAGCGTGGCCGTGTGTCTGACGGTGGTGGGAACGTTTTTCCGCGGCCCGGGCTGGTCCTGGGTGTGGCCATGGGGGACACATGCCGGCTGAAGAAATGGGTAAGCTGTCGGAGCGACTGCGGCTTACCTTTGCGGTATCCACGGTGGTTTGTGTGTTGGTGCTGGCCATCTCGCCGCTCAAGGACTTCCGCGCCGAATGGAAGCAGTACAAGCGCTCATTCGTCAAGTTCGCGCAGGGTCGGCCGGACACCAAGAAACTTCTCGCCGATTACAGCCCAAACATTGATCAGGTGTGGTTGCCGGGCATGAACGTGACCGATCGCTGCACCACCTGCCATCAAGGAATTACGCAGTCTAGCTTAGCTGACGCTTCTGTGCCCCAACCCTTTCGCGCACATCCGCCGATTCCTCACAATGTGCGCGATTGGGGTTGCACTGTCTGTCATCGTGGCCAAGGGCCGGCGACGGAAGTGGCCGAAGCGCACGAAACCACTCTTGCTTGGGAGAAGCCCATTCTGCCTGCGCATTACTTGCAGGCTTCCTGCGGGAGCTGCCATCAATCCGATATCAAAGAGACCCCACAAGTCGCTCGCGGCAGGGAACTACTCACACATCTGAATTGCCAGGCCTGCCACAAGCTCAACAATCTGGACCGTGCCAGCCTCGGGCCTGATCTTTCCAGCGTCGGCTATAAGGTGTCGCGCGAGTGGATCTACAAGTGGCTGAAAGAGCCGCGGACGGTTCTCGATAAGGATGGCAATGTCACTGTAAACGGCTATGAGACCGAGGACGAGCCGCGAATGCCAAAATTCCGGCTGAAAGAAGAGGAGATCAAGGCTCTATCAGGCTTTCTGAGTACTCAGAAAGCCAAGCCCATCGAAACTTACAAGATCAGCCCTGCGATAGTCGCAGCGTGGAGTAAGAAGCCAGATCTCGCCTCGCAAGGAGAAGTGCGCTTTCGGCAAATGATGTGCACAACGTGTCATTCCTTGGCGGTAACCCGCGCCGGTGAAACCAAAATGATCGGTGGCGAGATCGGGCCCGAACTCACCAAGGTTGGCAGCAAAGTCAACGAAGAATGGTTGGTGTCGTGGTTGCGCAATCCGAACAGCTATTTGGAACACAGCAATATGCCGCGGTATGGCTGGAGCGACGAAGATCTGTACAAGGTTTCGCAGTATGTAATGAACAAGCTCACCGATTCGGACCTGCTGACCAATGTGCCGCAGCTTGGCGCCGCCACCGATGAAGACGTGAAAACTGGGAAGCGTTTATTCAGCGAGAAGGGCTGTGCCAGTTGCCACTCACTGAATGGGGCGGGCACGCAGAAGGACTTTGGACCTGACTTGACCGCATTGGGTGCCAAGAACGCATCCGAGTTGGAATTCGGAAAAGCCAAGATCGACCGCAATCTCGTGTCCTATATTCAAGCAAAGTTGCAAGACCCTGTGGCAGTGAACCCGGCTGCGCGCATGCCGCAATATAGCTGGAACCAGGCCGATCTGGACGCTGTGACGACAGCATTGTTGAGCCAGAGCGGTCCGGCACAGACCAGCGCGTTACAACATCTGGTCGTGCCGAAGAAAGACGCTTCCTTCCAGGCTGTGGGAGCATTTGCGGGGGTCTACGAGCGTTATAAATGCTATGCCTGCCACCGGTTCAATGGCTACGGAGGAACACTGGCGCCAGACCTTTCCTACGAAGGCAGCCGGGCACAGAAAAAATGGATTGCGGATTTCCTGAAGAATCCGCAAACAATTCGGCCCACACTCATTTTGCGTATGCCGCAATTCAACATGTCGGACAAGGACGCAGGGATCGCCGCGGAGTACTTGTCAATGGCGGTACAGAAGCCTGAGGTTGATCCCGAAAGCGTGGATGCACGGCAATTCACTCCCGCCATGGTCTCCATGGGCAAACAACTGTACGAAGTGAAATATCAATGCCAGGCCTGCCACACAATCGGGTCATCCGGTGGGTATGTGGGGCCGAACCTGAACAACGCCGGAAACTGGTTGACGCCAGCGTGGATCGAAGCGTGGCTGCGGAATCCGCAAGCACTGCAGCCTGACACCATTGAACCACGCCGAACCTTCACCAATGAGGAGATACCAGCTTTGACCGCGTATCTGATGACCCAGCGGGTGGGGATCAAACCGCAAACAACAAAAAGCGCGGCGGATGCCCAAGCAGTTTCGCGGGGAGCGGGCCGATGAAAGCAAAACTTCTGATGGCCGCGATTCTTCTGTGCAGCGTGATTTGTGTGCTGGCCTTGTCGGGTTGCAAAAAAACAGCGGCGGTGGTCGCGCCGGACGCGGCTTTTGGTTCCTACGACACTGAGTCTGATTGGAACGACAGCGCCAAGCTGGTGAAGTTGGGATACAGGGAATCCCAGGGCAAGCGCGTCTTCTACCAATACTGCGTATGGTGCCACGCGGACGCCAGCCCAGCTGGACCGTCGAACCGCAGCAACGTTACACCGGTGCCACCTCTCATGAACGATGGCGAAAAGCTGAATGGCGAGAGCGACGAATACATGCAGAACATCATTACCTTGGGAGGCAGCGCCCTCGGAAAATCCGCCATGATGCCGCCCTATGGTAAGACCCTAAGCCCTGAGGAGATTAAGGCGGTCATCGCATTCACACGTGCAATTGCGCAGCCAGCCTACCAAAAACCCGGAAGGCAGGGGTCGCAGTACACAGCCAAGTAGTGAATGTTAAGATCAAGGGATGAAAAAAATGCGCCGAAGCGCAGGGATGCGTTTGCTTAAATCTGTGTCGATTGCCGCCCTGACTTTTGCCTGCGGCATGAAAGCAACCGCCCAGGTAAGCCCAAATGAAATCCTGGATCCAACGTTGAAGGCACTTGAGAAACAGTATCTTCCTCAATTAAAGACTATCAATCAGGAAATCGCGAAAACGAGGTTTCCGTTCCCGTTCAATCTTAACCGGGTAGTGGGTCTCGACCCTTCTCAACAGATCGAGGCCGATACCCGGGGGTTGGAGTTCCGGCATTTCAAAGACCGCGTGATCTTAAAAGCCACGGGGAATTACAACGCGGCATATGATTCGAAGCAATTCACACGGAACGAGCGGGCCGCACGTACGTTTCGCGATGTGTTTCTGCCCATCCTGCAAATCATCACCAGGAATATTCCCCCAGACATCGATTGCGATTCCATTGGCATTGAAGTGGCATTTCACGTGCGCGATGTGCAGAAAAGCTACGACTATGAAGGGAAGGACATCCTCGTCGTGGTGCTGGACCGCAAGGACGCGTTCCAGATCGTGCTGGAGAAGGACGATAACGCGCGTCAGGAGATCCTGAACCGGTCGCTCGTCTATCTGGGCGGGCAGGAATATGGATTGTCTTTAGTGGACCGTGACCCCATGGTCGTTGACACGCAAGCACGCTCGAAATCCACCAAAATTGATGCGACATCCACGGCCAGCTCGTCATCTTCAGCGAGCCGCCTGCTTCGCAGCAATCCGAACCTTTTGCCATCGGCGGCGCCAGGGAACTCGGTGGATTCGAGCCCGGCGTCTGCGCCAAAGGTTGACCTGTCACTGTCCAAGCCTGCGGTGACGCGAGCCGATGCAGAGAAGCTCCAGACTCAATACCAGCAGCAACTCGACGCACTTTCGAACGCAGGGCAAGCCAAGTATGGCTTTGTGGATTACGATCCGCCGACGTTTGTAGTGGTCAGCAAGCAAATGGTGCTGCAGATGACGCTGAAGAACACTACGCGCTACGACTCGGACAAGACCTCGATCTACAAACGCGCAGCGCTGACGTTTGACCTGTTTCTCGCCCCCAAGATGAAGGATGTATTAGAGCGCATCCCCAGCGACTTGCCGGTGGACTATTACGATTTCTCGGTCGTGAATCCACTCTCCTCTAGCACGGGCGGGAAGGAACGCTCAGAAGCGATCGAGTATCTCCTCCCGAAGAGTCTCGCTCAGAAATTCGCAAACTCCGAAGTCACCAACCAGGAACTCCTCGATAAAGGTCAGGTGCTGGTCAATGGCGTACGCATCGCGCTGAATCTCCAAATGGCCGAATAGCCACGTAATCATTTGCCTGGACAGGGGACGGCAGGGTGGTCCCGGTCAGACCGAGCGACAAGGCAGTTGCCGCCAACTTCTTAATCATAGAAATCTCCTTAATGAACTGCCGTATGATACGGGTATGCGACTCCTGCTTGTCGAAGACGATGCGCGTATCGCACGCTTCGTGGTCCGTGGACTTCAGGAACAATCCTACGCTGTCGACGTCGTTGCCAATGGCGACGATGCTCTCTATCAGGTGGAGATCAACGACTACGATGTAGTGATCCTGGATGTGCTGATTCCAGGTAAGGATGGCTTCGCTACTTGCCGTGCGATCCGAACCCGCGAAAAGCGCATGCCCATCCTGATGCTCACGGCGCGGGATGCCGTGGACGATCGCATCCAAGGATTGGACTCTGGCGCCGATGATTATCTGACGAAGCCATTTGAGTTCGGCGAATTGCTGGCGCGCCTGCGTGCACTGCTGCGCCGTCCCCGAGAGTTGCGCCCCGCACAAATTCTCGTGGGCGATCTGGAGCTCGATACCGGGTCGCAGACGGCCAAGCGCGGAAATCGTTCGATTTCTCTTACAGCCAAGGAATATGCGCTCCTTGAATTCCTGGCGCGCAATGCCAACCGCGTGATTGGTCGCGCGGAAATTGCCGAGCATGTTTGGGACGAATCCTTCGACCCTTTCTCAAATCTGATTGAAGTGTACGTCAACCGCCTGCGCCGCAAACTTGGGGAAGAAGACGGAAAGCCACTGCTCCAGACGCGCCGGGGCAGCGGCTACATTCTCTGTGCCCCAACAGAGTCCAGCGCCAGTGCTGGGCGCAAGATTGAGAACTCTGCGGCCTCTCGCAATTCGAGAAAGCCACATGCTTGACTCCGTCCGCGTGAGGCTCACGCTGTGGTACAGCCTCGTTCTCACGTTTGTACTGATTTCCCTCGCGGTCCTCACCTATTTCTTATACTGGCACAATACATCTCAGCGAACGGATAGCGACATCGCGCAACTTTCCGAAGCTTTTGCCACCACATTCAATGCTGAAATTGCTGACGAAACGGGTCCAGGCGCCGTAAAAAACGCGGCGCGGGAAGCGATGCTCGAACATCGCTTTCGCAGCACTTACTTTGCCTTGCTGGACGACTCAGGAGCGGTACTACAAAGTTCGTTGGATCTGACGACTGCTGGCGATTCCCGTGACGCACTGCCCGCAGACTTTTTTTCTTCCAGTTCATTTCGCTCACTTGTCGCCTCGACAAGGACGGGCGACCTCCATACGATCCATGGTGGGAAGAATGGCTATCGGGCGCTGGCTCGCCCGCTCTCCGTTGCCGGGCGTTCCTATACTCTCGTGGTTTTGCAGTCCCTTCATCCACAAAACGAAATGATGGAAGACATTCGCAATACCTTTTTGTGGGCAATTCCGATGGCCCTGTTGCTCGCTGGGGTCGGAGGATATTTCCTGGCACGGAAGAGCCTCGCGCCGATCGCCGCGATGGTTTCGCAGGCGCGCGGCATGGGCGCGGCCAATCTGCACCGTCGTTTGTCGGTTGCCAATGAACGCGATGAGTTGGGCCAATTAGCGCACACTTTCAATCAATTGCTGGCACGCCTTGAAGCCTCGTTTGAGCAACAACGCCGGTTTATGGCCGATGCGTCGCACGAACTGCGAACGCCGGTGGCAATTCTGCGTGGTGAAGCCGAGGTTACCCTCTCGCAGCCCGAACGCTCTCCGTCCGAATACCGGGAAACGCTGTCCATTCTCCGCGAGGAATCGCAGCGTTTGGCTCATATCATCGAGGATCTGTTTACGCTGGCTCGTGCTGACGCCGGACAATACCCGCTGACTCTTCGCGACGCTTATCTTGATGAGCTCGCCTCCGAAGCCCTGGTGCGCGCGCGTTCTTTGGCACTTTCGAAGAACATCACACTCACTTCTGCCATTGAGCCGGATTTACCCATTCGCGCCGACGAGGCGTTGCTGGGCCGAATGCTGCTCAACCTCCTGGACAACGCCATTAAATACTGTCCATCTGGCAGCACCGTCACACTCGCTTGCCGCCGTGACGGCGACCGCTATCTTGTCAGCGTATCCGATAATGGGCCAGGGATTCCCCCGGATTTGCAACCTCGCATCTTTGAGCGCTTTTTTCGCACGGATAAAGCGCGGGCTCGCTCCGAAGGCGAAACCGGCGGCGCCGGACTCGGCTTGTCCATCGCCCGCTGGATCGCGGAAGCTCACCACGGACACCTTGAACTAATGCGGTCGGACGCCACCGGCTCCGTGTTTACTGCCACGCTTGCCGCAAGCCCTCGCGATTAACGCTTCCTGCGTGGTTAATCCTGCGTTTATCTCTCCATCGTTAGCCTGAAAGACGAGCGGCAATACTGAGCCTTACATTGAATTGCACGGTACGCTCATGGAGACTTTCATGAATCATCGAATCGCCAGCATTTTCGCCGCAGGCTTGCTGGCGTTGGTGCTGTCCGCGCCATCGCCGTCCCAAACCTCCGCGCCGAAAAAATCAAACATCCCTGCGGCACTGAAATCACAAGCGAAAATTTCAGTAGAGGAGGCTCGTGCAACTGCGCTGAAGAAAGTTCCCGGCGTGATCAAAGAAGAAGAGCTCGAAAAGGAAAATGGAAAACTTGTCTATTCGTTCGACATTCAAGCAACTGGCCAGAAAGACATCACCGAAGTTCAGGTGAGTGCGATCGATGGCTCCATTGTCTCCGTCGAGAAGGAAGACGCCGCGAGCGAGGCCAACGAGAAGAAGCAAGAGGCGGCAAAGCCCAAGCCATAAGAAGAGATATACTGCCGCGATGACCGGTAACATCTGCGAACTGAGAGAACTACCTTGAACACTAAAGCCTTAGTTTTCACCGGAGCGATTCTTGCTGCGGCTTTACTTTCTGTGCCAGCAGCCGCGCATGCGGGTCAACAGCCAGATACTCCTGCACCTCAGCCCTCCACCACCTCGCAAAATGCGCCGGCTCAATCAGCGGCCACGGCGCCCGCGGGAACACTGTTAAGAATCACTTTGCAAGATGCGCTCGCCTTGGCGCGTAAGAATGAGCCAACGTATCGCTCGGCGACGACCGCAGCAGCCATTGCGCGGGAAGATCGCAACTTGTCCCGCGATGCGTTACTGCCCAGCGCGAGCTTCACGACTTCGGATCTGTACACTCAGCCTAATAACAGTATCTACCGCGTCAAATATATCGCCAATAATGCGCCGCACGAATACGTCAGCCAGGGCAACGTTCACGAGCAGCTCGATATGGCTTCTTTGGCTTCCTACAGGCGCTCGGCTGCGCTCGCGGCTATTGCCAAGGCGCAGGCTGAAATTGCCGGGCGTGGCCTGGTCGTCACCGTCGTGCAAAGTTATTTCAGTGTCGCCGCCGCCGAGCAGAAACTCGCCGTTGCAAAGCGCACCGCGGATGAAGGCGAGAGATTCTTGAAACTCACGCAAGATCTGGAAAAGGGCGGCGAAGTCGCGCATTCCGATGTGATTAAGGCCGAATTGCAAACCCAGGACCGCCATCGTCAGCTCACCGAGGCGCAACTCGGACTCACCAATGCTCGCCTCGACCTATCGGTTCTAGTCTTCCCCGATTTCAATGACAATTTCGAACTCGCGGATGACCTGCACGCCAGCGTTCCGCTGCCGCCTCGGCCCGAATTCGAAGCGCAAGCAGCGCACGAAAACCCGGAAATTCGTTCTGCGTTAGCCTCAGTTCAGGCCGCCGGCCAGGAGGTGGCCGCTGCCCGGGCCGGATATCTACCGTCCGTCACGGTGGACTACTGGTATGGCATTGACGCGGAACGTTACGCCACTTACACACCGCTTCCCCCGCCCGAGATCGGCAGGTCCCAGAATCTGGGTTCCTCCGCGCTTGCTTCTCTGACGCTGCCGATTTGGAATTGGGGCGCAACGCAGAGCCGCGTCAAGCAAGCCGAGTTGCGTCGCGACCAAACGAAAGTGGAACTTTCTTACGCGCAACGCAAATTGCTTGGGGAGATGCGTTCGCTCTACAGCGAAGCGGAAACAGCGTTGAATGAGCTTGCGGGATTGCAGCGCGCTTCGGAACTGGCGGCAGACAGCCTCCGGCTCACCACGCTGCGCTACAAGGACGGAGAAGCCACAGTTCTCGAAGTTGTCGACGCGCAGACGACTTTTGCCACGGCCAACGCCAATTATCAGGACGGCGCGCTCCGCTACCGCGTGGCGCTTGCCAATGTTCAAACGCTCACCGGGGTGCTGACAACTCAATGAAAAGGCGAAAATACTATTCTGCAAATCCTCATTCGTCCAGATTGTTCCTCGCACTCCTGTTGTTGTGCGGGGCCGCATTGCTGCAGGGTTGCGGCGCTACGGAAAAAGAACCGGAACCGGTGGTCGTAGTCCAAGTCGCGGCGGCAAAGCGCGGTCCGATCGAACAAACCGTTTCCGCCGACGCGGTCATCTTCCCTTTACAGCAAGCGATTATCACTCCAAAGATTACCTCTACGGTTCGGAAGTTCTTTGTGCAGCGAGGTTCGCGCGTGAAGCAGGGACAGCTTTTGGCGGAGCTGGAAAACGCGGACCTGGCCGGTGCTGCCGAACAAAGCAAAGGCGAATACGAACAAGCCGAAGCGGGCTATGCCACGACCACAGAGGCGAGCCTGCCGCAGCAGATTCAGAAGGCCGAGCTAGACGCTGCGGCCGCAAAAGCGGCGTTCGACGCTCAGAAAAAAGTGTATGACGCGCGTAAGGAACTCTTTGATCAGGGCGCACTACCGCGGCGGGATCTGGATACCGCAGAGGTTGCATTGGCTCAGGCGCGAAGCCAGAACGAGCAAGCGCAAAAGCAGCTTGTTGACCTCAATCGTCTTGGCAAAGAGCAGGCCCTGAAGTCGGCCTCGGGGCAACTCTCCGCGGCGAAGGGAAAGTACCTTAACGCCAAAGCTCAACTCAGCTATTCGGACATTCGCAGCCCTATTGACGGCGTCGTGACCGACCGGCCTCTCTATGAGGGCGAGCTGGCTGCGGCGAATCAGCCGATCCTTACGGTGATGAACACCTCCAAGTTAATCGCCAAGGCGCACATTTCCCAAACCGAAGCAGTGCAATTGAAACCCGGAGACCCGGCCGAGATCCACGTGCCGGGCGTAGAGGAACCTTTTAAGGGGCGAGTGACGCTGATCAGCCCCGCGCTTGATCCTGGCAGCACAACGATCGAAGTGTGGATCGAAGCGATCAAGCCGGGTACAGCACTTAAGCCGGGGATGAATGTTTCCATCGAAGCGACTGCGAAAAGTGTGAAGGACGCCATTGTTGTGCCTGCCGGCGCCGTCTTCAAAACGCCCGAGGGCGCAGACTACGTCATGCTCACAGGCTCCGACGGAAAAGCCCACCAAACCACTGTGAAATTGGGGATTCGTAACAAGGAACTTGCGGAGGTTCTATCCGGCGTAAAGGAAAATGATTCCGTCATTACTGTTGGCGGTTACGCCTTGCCGGATAAAACCAAAATTACAATAGAAGCGACTCCGCCAGCGGAAGGCGGTACAACTACGAATTCTGGTGATAAAGACGCAGAGCCAGGCTCCGCTCCTAATAGAAAACCCGCCACTGCACCGGCTAAGGGCAAGGAGTAGCCCGGCATGGACCCGAGGCCTGACCAAGGTTCTGCCGGAGCAACGCCGGAAGGAGATCACCAGGAGGAACGGCTTCCGTGGTTTCGCCGGTTCTCGCGTCCGATTCTCTTTCTCATCATTACCCTCGCACTGGTTGGCGCGTATTTTGCGTTCAGCATCCCAATCAGCGTTTTTCCCAACACTGATTTTCCCCGCATTGTCGTTGGTGTGGACAACGGCGTCATGCCGATAGACCAGATGCTGGTTACCATCACGCGGCCTATCGAGGAAGCGGTAAATAGTGTTCCGGGCTTGCAAAAAGTTCAGTCCATCACCAGCCGTGGGTCGGCGGAAGTAGATCTATTCTTCGACTGGAAATCAGACATGATCCTGACGCTGCAACGTGTTGACGCCGTCGCGGCGCGCATGCAAGCGGAACTGCCGCCCACCGCGAAAGTGGAGACTCGCCGGATGACCTTCGCTGGTTTCCCCATCATCGGTTACAGCCTCACTTCGGATACGGTCCCGCAGGACAGGCTGTGGGAGATCGCCACCTACGACCTGAAGCCTCGTATGAATCGTCTGGACGGTGTGGCCAGCGTCGTGGTGCAAGGTGGTCGCGTTCCCGAGTTTCAGGTTACGCCCGATCCTGCGCGTCTCCATGCCGCCGGCATCACAGTGCAGGACATTCTGGATTCCATTCGCCGCAGCAACCTGATTGACTCACCCGGCCTGATCGAGCATGAACATCAACTCGTGCTCGGCTTGGTCAGCGGCCAAGCTCGCGATCCACAACAGATTGGCCAAATCGCCGTCAAGAATTCCGCCGCGGGTGTGCCCATACGCTTGGGGGACATCTCCACGATCACTCCCTCGTTCGCTCCGACGTACACGATCGTTACTGCCAACGGAAAACCTGCGGTATTGCTCAACGTGAATCGCCAACCAGAAAGCAACACCTTGGACGTTGCGAATGAAGTGCATGCGTTGATTAAGGAACTCACGCCGACTCTTCCCGCCGGCGTGCATCTCGAGGCGTTTTACGATCAGTCCACCATCGTCCATGATTCCATCTCCAGCGTGCGCGACGCTGTGTTGCTGGGCATCGTGCTCTCTTCCATCATCCTCGTGCTGTTCTTACGCGACTGGGGAACGTCATTCGTTGCCGGCATGGTCATTCCTGTCACGTTGCTGATCACTTTCATTGTCCTGAAAGCCACCGGGCAAACCTTCAACCTGATGACGCTCGGCGGTCTTGCCGCCGCGGTCGGCCTGGTGATTGACGACGCGATCGTCGTTCTCGAAAACATTGTGCTGCACCGTGATGCCGGACAGACTCGTTTCCGGGCCATCCGGGGCGCTTTGCAAGAACTTACTGTGCCGCTCATCGGATCGACCATCACTCCCATCGTCGTGTTCTTACCGTTAATCGCCATTACGGGGGTGACCGGCAGTTTTTTCCGTGCTCTCGCTGTCACAATGACCGTCTCGCTGCTCACATCCTTGCTACTGGCGCTCTCTTGGACACCCACACTGAGCCAATATTTTGTCCGCCGCAAAGACACCGCCCCAGTAGCATCCGCCTGTTCCGAAGGGCCGGATATGGCCACACTGCTGGCCGCAGAGGAAGCGCACCTCTCTGGTTCCTTTGGCCGCGTCGTGAATTTTTATAGCAGGACGATGCAGTCCGTGCTAAAGCGTCCTTGGGTGCTGGCGGCGGGCTCCGTTCTGGTCATTGTTTTGGCGGGTGTGTGCTACTACTTTTTGCAGACTGGTTTACTGCCGGAGATGGATGAGGGCGGTTTCATTCTGGACTATTTCACACCGCCCGGCAGTTCTTTGGCGGAATCGAACCGCATGCTGCTTCACATTGAGGAAATTTTGAAGGCCACACCGGAGGTTGAGAACACGTCACGTCGCACCGGCTTGCAACTTGGCCCCGCTGCGGTCACCGAAGCAAACAACGGCGACTTTACGGTCAAACTGAAAAAGGATCGAAAGCGTGGTATCGACGAAATCATCACTGATATTCGCGCGGAAATCGAGAAATCAGAACCCGCCACCAAGGTCGAGTTCGTCCAGCTCCTGCAGGACATGATTGGCGACCTGACCAGCCAGCCCGAGCCCGTGGTTATCAAATTGTTCTCGCAGGATGGCAAACTTCTCAACGACACGGCTCCCAAGGTCGGCGATGCCATTTCCAAAATCCACGGAGTGGTCGACGTGCTAAATGGAGTGGAAAACACTATCAGTGGCCCGAGTGTGACTTACCAAGTAAATCCCACTGTGGCTGCGCGTGCCGGTTTCACTCCTGAGGAAATCGCGATCGACGCCTCCGCGGTTCTCGAGGGCGAGCCCGCTCCACCTCCGGTCATTCTCAACGATCGTGCCTACACCATCCGCGTTCGTTTTTCGGAGGCGAGCCGTGCTTCACTGGATCAGATGAGCAACACACTGCTCACGAGTGCGACCGGTCATACCGCGACTCTCGGCTCGCTGGCTACTATATCCACGGATCCGGGTGAGACCGAAATTCGGCGGGAAAACCTGCAGCGGCTAGTTCAAGTCACGGCCCGGTTTGAAGGTGTGGACTTCAGCAGCGGGATGGCCGCTGTGAAAAAGGCTGTCAACGACCTTCACCTGCCGCCTTCCATCCGCGTTGAGTACGGCGGACTTTATGCCGAACAGCAGAAATCCTTCCGCGACCTGTTGCTGGTGCTGGTCCTTGCACTGGTGCTGTTGTTTGCAGTGCTGCTGTTCGAATTCCGCACCTTTGCGGCGCCGAGCGCCATTCTGGCGTCTGCCGTCCTCTCTACTTTCGGTGGCCTTCTCGGGCTCCTAGTTACCAACACCGCCTTCAATGTGGCCTCGTTCATGGGCATGATCATGGTCATCGGTATCGTCGCCAAAAACGGTATCTTGCTCCTCGATGCCGATCAACGTTTTCGCAAACTTGGCTTCTCCGCCGAGGAATCGATGATTCAAGCTGGCCGCCGTCGGCTGCGTCCGATTGCCATGACTGCATTGGCCACGATCGCGGGAATGCTCCCACTGGCCCTCGCGATCGGCTCTGGCTCGCAAATGCTGCAGCCTCTTGCGATTACGGTAATCGGAGGCTTGCTCAGCTCTATCGTGCTGTCCTTGATTCTCACGCCTACCATTCATTTCTACCTGGACCGGGGAAAAGCGGCAGTTGCCGCTTCCTGACACTGGTTTGTAACCCGCGATTAACGAAGCGTTCACACTCCGCCATTTACGATTGATTACGGGGAACCTCACCATGCATGTGCTTATCGTCGAAGACGAGCCGGAAATGGCTCAGCTTCTTGCTAAGGGTCTACGCGAGGAACAGTTCGAGATTAGTCTGGCGCGCGATGGACGTGCCGCGCTCGAGAAGTCCGAGGAAACCTCCTTTGACGTAATTCTGCTTGACGTTATGCTGCCCCAGTTGAACGGGTTGGAAGTGGCTCGGCGGCTTCGGCACCGCCAGCAGGAAACTCCGGTTCTGATGCTCACCGCGCGCGACTCCGTACCCGACATTATCTCTGGGCTGAATGCTGGCGCCGACGATTACCTGACCAAGCCATTTTCTTTCCTGGAACTGCTCGCGCGCATCCGGGCCCTGGCTCGTCGCGGAGAACTTCGCCGCAAAAACGTCCTTGAGATCGCCGATCTCGTGCTGGACATAACCTCCCTCCGGGCGTTCCGCAAGGGCCGTGAGATTCATCTTTCGCATACCGAATACCGCCTGCTGGAACTCTTGGTACGGAATACCGCGCGTGTCGTTTCTCGCCAGGAGATCCTGACGAACATTTGGGGACGGGGACGCGAAGTGACCGAAAACACCTTGGACGCGTTCGTGCGCCTGCTGCGAAAGAAGATCGACCAACATTCGGACATGAAGCTGATTCACACGCACCGCGGTTTTGGATATTCGGTCAGCGCGGTGAATCCTCAGTGAATCTCACCATTCGCGCTCGCCTCACTCTTCTGTATTTTGTCGTTCTGGCAGCGTCTTTTGTGGCGTTTTTCTGGATCTGCGATTTCGGGTTTCGCCGCGGCATTGAAACCACCGTTAACGACGCTTCCCGCAACAATCTGGAGATCGTGCAACGAGTTCTTACCCTTTCGGCCTCCAAAGGGATTCCCAAAGTTCAGAAGGAATTGGCCGAACTCTCCGAACTCTGGGCCAACGGCGCGATTTTCCAAGTCGCCGATGCAGACGGCTCCTGGCTCTTCCGTTCGGCGCGCTTTCTGACGCCGCAGGCACCTCTTCCAGCGCCACCCGCCACGGGCGTATCTTTCCTCACGTCCAATTTGGACAGCCAGCAGTACCGGATCGCCCAGAAAACCGCTTTAATTGACGGCCGGGTGTTTTATCTGAGCGCCGCCGTGCCTACCGAACCGTTCGACCAGGCTCTGGACCGGTTTCGCCTGACTGAAAAGCGCTTCTTGCCCCTGCTCGTCATTCTCGCATCGGTTCTCGGCTACTGGCTAAGCGGCCGGGCCCTAGCTCCCGTGAATCGCATCATTCGCTCTGCCGAGCAGATTGGCCTGCAGAATCTTTCACAACGGCTGGAAGTTCCCAGGACTGCCGATGAACTGCAACGGCTTACCGTCACCCTGAACGCCATGCTCGAGCGCATCGAATCCTCCGTGAAGCGGATCCGGCAATTTACCGCCAACGCCTCGCATGATTTGCGCACGCCCCTTTCGCTCATTCGCACGCACGCGGAACTCGCTCTGCGTCGCACGCGTACAGAATCTGAATATCGTGAATCCCTCTCACGCATCCTTCGCGCTTCGGAGGAGACCACCCAACTGGTGGAGGCGCTACTTACCCTGGCTCGCGCTGACGCAGGCGCGGCGAACCTGCACTTCAGCGAAGTGGACGTTCTTCCCGCGCTTCAGAAGACGTGCAAGCAAGTTGCCGTTCTGGCCCATTCCAAGGGCCTGTCCTTTTCCGCCCACCTCCCCAACAAACCTTTGATTGTGCGTGCGGACTCCACTGCACTCGAAAGCTTGTTCCTCGCCGTACTGGACAACGCTGTGAAGTACACCCCCGAGGGGGGATTGGTGTGGCTCCGGTTTTCGATTATTTCGGACGAGGTTGTAATTGAAGTCGAAGACACCGGAGTTGGTATTGCCGCGGAGGACCTGCCGCGCATCTTCGATCGCTTCTTTCGCGCGGACCAGGCGCGATCGCGCGAAGTCCCTGGCTCAGGCCTTGGCTTGTCTATTGCTCGCTGGATTGCGGAGATGCACAAGGGACGGATTGAAGTGGAAAGCCAACTGGGTTCCGGGTCGCGCTTCCGGATCATGCTTCCTTTAGTCGCTGCGACCATCAGTGATCAAACGGAAACTGCGGATTTGCAAGATTTTCAGCCTGACTCACCTGAAAATTCTTTCAGATGAAAGGTCTTTCAGCCCTTTTTTAAACGTTTCCTTACGAACGTTCATCGGCAATTAAGCAGTTTCGGGCTTAATGGTCCCAGCAGCAGGACTCGTTTGTGGTTCTCAATTAGGGTTATTCAATTTCTGTAAGAAAGTCTATGCCGGGGAGCGCGCGAGGTTCTGCCAGGTGCGAATCGGAATAAGAGACTGGACCGGGCGTCCTTGATTAGCCGGCCCAGGTGGTGCCACCCCGAAGAACAGTAATAGCAAATTGGCAAATTTTCAGGACAGAACCGCTGTCCTTATTTTTTGGAGGTTACATCGTTATGAAGAGATTTTTCCGCCTATTCACGATTCTCTCGGTGATCTTGGCAACGTTGTCCGCGCAAGGAACCCTAGCTCAAGGTGGCAAGGGTTTCATTACAGGGCACGTCACAGACTCATCCGGCAGCGTGTTGCAGGGTGCCGAAGTAGAACTACAGCCCAATACTATTACCACTGCCACCGGCGCCCATGGTGCCTACTACATCAACGATCTGGCACCGGGCACCTACACCGTTACTATCACCTACGTTGGCTTCTCCCTTTTCACTAAAGTAGTGCAGATTACTGCAGGGCAAACCGCCGTTGTTGATGCCACCATGGAGGTTTCCTCGCAAAAGGATCAAGTCCTTGTCACCGCGGAGCGCGCATCCGGTGAGGCCGAAGACATCAACCGCCAGCGCACAGCAGACAACGTGCTTCAAGTGCTGACCAATGAAGTGATCACGAGCTTGCCGAACGCCAACATGGCCGATGCCTTGGGCCGCTTGCCCAGCGTCACGCTCGAGCGCGACGAAGGCGAAGGTAAGTACGTGCAGGTTCGCGGTACCGAGCCACGTCTTACCAATGCCACCATCGATGGCGTCAACGTCCCTTCTCCGGAGTCCGGTGTACGGCAGATCAAGTTCGACACCATTCCCGCGGGTCTTGTAGAGTCCGTCGAGATTAACAAGACGCTTCAGGCCAACCAGGACGGTGACGGAATCGGTGGGTCGGTGAACATGGTCACGAAAACCGCCACGGAGAAACCCACCATAGCCTTTAGTGGTATGGGAGGCTATACGCCCATCGTCAACGGACGCGGCGTGGTGGAAACAACCGGTACACTGGGCCAGCGTTTTGGCGCCCAGAAAAAGCTTGGCGTCTTGATTGGAGGGTCGTACGACTGGAACGGACGCGGAATCGATGACATTGAGCCTGTGTCCGACATCGCGACCTTTCCGGACGGAAGCCAGCAGCTATGGAAAGATACTCAGGACATTCGCGAATACCGTTACTATCGTAGCCGCTGGGGTATTGGGGGTAGCGCTGATTATAAGCTCTCCGAGGGCTCGGACATCTACGTCCGTGCCCTCTATTCAGACTTCAAGAACTTTGGCGATCGCTGGGTTTACACCTTGAATGACAATACGCCAGGCATTTCGCTGCTGGGCTCAAATGGCGGCACTCCCAGCTTCAATACTTCTATCCGCCGTCCCGACTATGCCATAGGCAGTGTGGTGGTCGGCGGTAAACATGTTCTCAACACGACTTGGTATACATGGGATTTTTCCGTATCGCGCTCCAGGCAGATTGAAAATGGCGATCCAGAAGCTTCATTCGGCAGCACTCTGGCGAGCAGCAACTGTGAGTTCGATCCTGCCGCAACTGTTAGTATCTACCGTCCACAGTGGACCCAACAGTGCTATACCGAGGCTTACAACCCAACTACCATGCAATTGAGCCAGATCACTTATTCCCACGGCCATACCGCACAGTTGAATCTGCAGGGGACAGGCGCGATGGCCAAGCGCTATCACGTTGGCTCTTACCTCTCTACGATTGAAATCGGTGGGAAATTCCGGAATGCCCACAAATTCGACGATTCGATTAACTACACGCTGACTCCTTTGGATTCCATCGGAGCAGTCGCACTCTCCACTTTTCCGAATATCTTTACGAACAACAATTATTACAACAAGTCTTATCCGCTTGGTTACAACCCGAGTTTCAACGCGGTGTGGGCCTATCGCAATGCGAATGCCAGCGATTTCCTGAGCCCGTCCGATCCCAGTGCGCAGGATCTCTCAAGCCAATACGACTTGATTGAAAAAGTCTCGTCTGGCTACATCATGGACACGATTGATCTCGGGAAGGCGCGCATCATCGCCGGCATTCGGTTTGAAGGCACGAATCTCACCACCACCAGCTACGACTTCAACAACAATACGGTCGACGTCAAGAACTCGGGGTCTTATTTGAACGTGCTTCCCAGCGCCGCATTGCGATACGCGTTGGACAGCAATACCTTCATTCGACTGTCCTATGCACGCGGCCTTTCACGTCCGGATCCCCAAGACATCGCCCAAGCAGTCTCCTGGACCTATGTTGCGCCCAACAGCCAGGGCAACACCGCGACGATCAGCAATCCGGGTTTGAAGGCCGAAACCGCTGACAACTTCGACTTGCTGTTCGAGCACTATCTGAAGCCGTTTGGCATGATCACTGGCGGATTCTTTTACAAGAATCTCTACAACCCGATCGCTGAGGAAACCTTCCCGAAAACCAACTTTTCTCCTGCTCCCGGTGCGCCTGTAGATACATATCATGTAAGCCAATTCGTCAACGCCGGAAGTGCTTGGCTTTACGGCTTTGAGGTGGCCTACGTGCAACACTGGACTTTTCTTCCCGGCCTGCTACGTGGATTTGGCCTTGGCGCCAATTATGGTTATGCCAACTCGAAGGCGATCGACCTGCCCGGCCGAAGCGATAACCCGCGTCTGCTGCGTTCTGCCCCGAATACCTGGAATATCAGCCCAACCTATGATCTAGGCCGATTCTCCTTCCGTGCCGGGCTTTCATACAACGACGCGAACATCTATAGCTATTCCTATCAGGACGGCACCAATGGCTCAACCCCGACACCCGGTGGTGTCAAAGGTCCATTCGGAGATGTCTACTTTTACCCGCACTTGCAGATCGATATGCAAGGAAGCGTACGTATGGCCAAGGGCTTCACCTTTGTGGCTTATATCCTCAACGTAAACAACGAGGTGTTCGGATTCTACCAGGGCAGTAGCCCCTATATGATCCAGCGCGAATACTACCAGCCGACGTATGCGTTCGGGCTTCGCTGGTCGCCGACGCACGAGAAGTAATCGCATCGGACCAGAGTTTGTAACACCCCAAACGGCCGGTAGGCACGCTGTTCTCAGTGTGTACACCGGCCGTTCCCCTGAGGAGTCAGCCTGAAAGAAGTTTCAGGGGAGATTTAGAACCTGTTTAGGCGGGATTTGCTATCAAGGTGTCAGCCGTCAGGAGGAGTTATGAAAAGGATTCTGATCTTGCTCTGTTGCGTGGTCCCGCTGTTTGCCGTCGCTGCCTTCGCGGCAGTCAATTACCAGCTGTTGAAAAAGGTGTCCGTGCCCGGCACCGGCGGTTGGGACTATGTCACCGTAGATGCTGCGGCGCGTAGAGTGTATGTTTCGCATTCTACACAAGTGGACGTTCTGGATGCCGACTCGTTTTCCCTCGTTGGTACAATTCCGAACACCCCCGGTGTCCACGGCATTGCTATCGCTCCCGAAGCAGGTCGCGGGTACATCTCCGCCGGGAAAGCCGATTCTGTGATTGCCTTCGACCTGAAAACACTAAAATCGCTCGGTGAAATTAAAGTGGGAAAGAAACCGGACGCCATCATCTACGAACCCCTGACGAAGCGAATCTATGTCATGAACGGCGATAGTGAGAGTATTACCGTGCTCAATGCCGCCGATGGCAGCGTTGCAGGTACGATTGCACTCGGCGGAGGCCCGGAATTCGCTGTATCCGACGGCAAGGGCAACCTTTACGTCAATCTCGAAGAACAAAACGAAACTTTGCACATCGACGTAAACACTTTGCGGGTGAAGGACCGTTGGTCGCTCGCTCCTTACGCCACGCCCACCAGTCTGGCCATGGATCTAGAGAACCGGCGTCTCTTCGTCGGTTGCCGCAGCAAAAATCTGGTGGTCCTGAATGCCGACACGGGGAAAATTGTTTTTACTGCTCCCATCGGAGAACGCGTGGATGCTGGGGCTTTCGATAGCAAAACCCGCTTGGTCTATGTGTCAACTGGCGATGGCAAGGTTTTCGTCTTTCACCAGGACGCACCGGACAAATACTCAGTCACTCAGGAAATTACCACCAAAACCGGCGCGAAAACCATGGGCTACGACCCCGCGACTGGCAACGTCATCGTTCCCACCAGCGAAAACGGCGCCATGCAGGTTCTGGTTCTGTCATCTAAACCTTGAACACGAAGTTGTGAGTGGTTGAGGGCGATCCCTGGGCTAGATTCGAACGGCATGGCTTGATGGCCCCAAGGTCCGCTTTTTCCCGGCCCCGATCTAGCGGTTTTTCTAAGACACTCACGTTTGCCATACTGAATCCGTCCGATTTCCAGCAATAATTCGTTGTTTTGCGTCGACGCGGACGTCCACCTTAATCCAACTGGACCAGGATCTTCCTGAATTGGGATGGGTTTTCACTCCAGGAACGCAAAGTCTGTCCCGCCTCCTCCAAAGGCACGACTACACTCACGGCTTGATCTGCCGGAAATTTCCGTGCTTCCAGCATCTTGATCACGGCGTGAAAATCTTCCGGCAGAGCGTTTCGCGACCCGAGAACATCCAGTTCCTTCTGTACGAACAGTCGGGCCTCGTAGCTGACCGGTTCTTTGGCATATCCGATGTACACAACCCTGCCTGTAAACGCGACTTCCTCGACAGCGACTCGAAATGTTGCGGGCGTGCCAATCGCTTCAATCACGACATCGGGTCCGCGGCCTTCCGTCATCTCCAGCAACTGTTCGTGCAATGATTGTCGCCTCGTGTTGATGGTGTGAACTCCACCTGCAGCTCGCGCAAGTTCCAGTTTCTCGTCATCCAGATCAACGCAGATCGTGGTTGCACCCCGGGAGCCCGATGCCGCGATGGCTCCCAGTCCGACTCCCCCGCACCCCAGGATTGCGACGGTATCGTCTGCGGCGATGCGTCCGCGTGCAACAGCATGAAATCCCACGGTCAACGGTTCAACTAGGCACAATTCCTTCCTCGTGAGTTGGCCAGAATACAATTTCTCTCGCGGCACCACGATGAACTCAGTGAGGGCACCATCTCTTTGCACGCCGAGCGTTTGGTTGAATTGGCAGGCATTCGGACGTCCTCGACGACATGACGCGCATCTGCCACAACTTGTGTAGGGAGAGACAGCCACATCCGTTCCAACCGCCAATCTGCTGTCGCTGCCGGCTTGCACGATTGTCGCGCAGACTTCATGTCCCAGAATTCGTGGAAAGGAAACCAGTGGGTTGAGTCCGCGAAAGGAGTTCAAATCACTTCCGCAAAAGCCCACCATGCGAACTTTCAAGAGTATCTGCTGATCCGTAACGGCCGGCTCCGGAACCTCTTGGACCGAGACCTGCCCCGGCTTTTGCAGTACAAGTGCTTTCATACCAAAACCGCGCTAGTCACTATCGGCTCGACTCCTCACGGGGCAGATCAGAAAATGCAACGTTTAGCACGAAAACGTGCAATAGCAAACGATTTATACTGCGGAGAGCCACGGTAGGGCGAGCACAAGCAGTTGTGGATGGTTGGCCAAGCGTTATCCATCATCTCGGGGTGGATAACAAGGTGTCTGACTGGGCGGAGATGATCATTCCAGACACGGCGAAGCCGCTGGCCTACTACGATCATCCTTTCCTCGCGAAGTATCCGGCGCTGACACGCAATCAATTCGGCAAAGGCACACTGACCTACGAAGGTACGGTCCTCAGTGACAAACTGCAGCGCGCGGTTCTATTGGACGTGCTGAACAATGCTGGACTTGTAACGTCCGATCAAGCCCTGGCTGCGGCGATTCACGTCAACCACGCGAAGAATCGCGGCGGCAAAACGCTTCATTTCTATTTCAATTATTCGAACGACGCCCACTTGGTTCCCTATGGCCATCCAAATGGTACGAATCTGCTGACCCAAGGGGCGATCATCCGCGATCAGTCCATCCATCTACAGCCCTGGGATGTCGCGATCGTGGAAGAGAATGAATGAGAGCATGGGCTGTCCCATTTGCATTGCGAGCTGCTAGGAGCAGGCACGTCGCCGGGAAGAGGGAGGAGCGTCGGCGGCACGAGCATCGCGTTGAGCAGCAGCATTTCCCTGAGCGACAATTGCCAATGTTCGTGCCAGTGCCTGCATGTCCGCGTTAATCAGACTTTTGCGAATTCGAAATTTATACGAAGGATCTGATTCTGTTCCAGAACTCCGGCCACGGAAGAAGCAGACGGCGGCATACGCATGGGGTTGATTGACCTGGAAGGTGGGTAGGAATAGGATTATTTTTGGTGTGTCCCCGCTGTTGTTATCGCCTCGGTGTGCAGCTAGTTCTTTCGCGCATGAACCTTAAGCCCATCGGATGTTTGGCAACACTACTCCTAGCCATCGGTAAGATCGAGGCGAACGAACAGCCTGCCCCTTGTGTCGTGTATTTCTCAGTACTCGAAAATGATGAAGTCACCGTTCACCGCTCGGTATTGAAGATGAATGAACCGCAGAGAAATTGGTACGAGAAGTATGGCAACCGGGACAAGTACGCGGGAATTTGTTACGTCGAAAATGGCGCTCAAGCTCCAGCCGATGAGCCGCTCTACGCGATTGTCTGGGGCGAGCATTTGGTGAGTGAACCGTACACTTACAGTTATGAAGCAACTGCGCGGGTCAACGGAGACCTGAACGCGACCACAACGGATCAGAATGGCAACACTAGCACCGTTTCAGGCACCACTAGTGCTAGCGTGCCAGTCAATCACTCAAACTCAGGGACGAAAGTGTCCTATGTGGCGGATGGATGGTTGGCCGTTTGGAATCCACAAACAAGTGAGGGCAAAGGAAGTTTCCTGCCTATCGCACCTCTTCATAATCACAACCGTACTGATTTGACCTCAGCTTCCACGTCGTTGCTTAAGGACGCAATGGAACAGATTAGCCAAAGACAGAAGGAAAGACTGGCAGCTAGAAGAAAGGGTTGGGCTGTAGTTACGATCAGGCCATTAAATAACGCACAATCGGCGCGAAGTGAAACTTCCTCAAGCACAACTCAGAGTTCCCTCGACGTTGCTCAGCCGACAGTCCCATCCGCAGTTCAGACGACTGCACTCGAACCCTCTCCGGTCCAATCCTCAGTGCTCACCTCCACCGTGAGCGTAAATTCCACCGTACCTGGAGCTGACATCTTCGTCGATGAGGATTTCGTCGGTAACACTCCCGCAACTATAAATGTCATGGTCGGAAAGCACATCATAACCATCAAGAAATTGGGGTTTCAAAACTGGACTCGCGTAGTGGATTTTTCCGGTGGTTCGATCACCTTGAATGCCGAGTTGGCCGGGGGACCCAATGAACTGAGCACGGCAGACCGGCCAACAATCCCCGACAGGCCAAAAGAATCGGCGACAGCTCGAGTATCAACACGCTCGACACAAAAGCCCGTAGGCTGGATAGGTGTCTCCACGAAAGACGATAGTGAAGAAGCGTTGGTGACCAACGTGACCGCGCAAGGTCCGGCAGCGCTAGCAGGAATACTCGTCGGAGACGTAATTCTGACGCTCGATGGACTGCGGATCAAAGGCAAAGAATTTCAAACGGTAGTGGCAACCCTTAAACCGGGAACGCGAGTTCCAGTCAGCTACGCCCGCGGTTCCTCGACTCATGAAGTCTGGATAACCGTGGCCTCTCAGCACTGAGGAGCATTGACCTTAGCCAGCTTTCTTGTTCCAACGCAGATGATCTACAAACAAACAATTATTTTTTGAGACCGAATCGTGCTCCGTCATGGCATCCAAGCGCACTCACGAAAGCCCGGTGTCTCACCAGACAAAGGACGGTGGGAGACGAACACCAGAGGTAAGCCTCTTACCTCTTGGATCACTCTAAAGTCTTCAGGCGTGAAATTCTAACAGTTCAATTGGCCTATTCTGCGTGAGCTTCTGACGCGCCTTAACCAATCCAGCAAACCGAGCCGCCTTGCTCCGCTCTTACGATGCGGTCTGCAAATTCGATAGACCGTGGTTGTCACGAGGCAGCTTGACTGCCTTCGCACAATCTGATTTGCAACGACGAAAAAACTGGATCGCTTTGATCCGCTGCATGCGGCCAATGCGCATAATCTCCGCAAACGTTACTTCCTCTGTATCCGTCCCACCTTTGCCTGTGTTTGGGCTGATGTCCATCTGTTCTATTCTCCTGACTGCACGCACTTGTACGTGCTCCGTGATAGCGTCCAATTGGAATCGGCAGCGTCCAACTGTCCGCAAGCCTGTTTCCCCGCTGTAGTCGGGTGCAAACTGGTGCAAAGCGGACCATGATTAGACCATGTATTGTAAATGCAAGAAAATAAAAGGCAGTGGCGGAGAGGGTGGGATTAAACCCAAGTGAGGAAGCGTGAGGAATGATTAATATGCGTTTGTAACTGTTGCGAAATCTAAAGCTTGCAGACGCCTGAAGATGATTCAACGGAACACGTTGTGGGAAAAGGGCTTTTTCGGGTCTGAATCCCTCGAAATAAGTACACATGTACTAATGAAAACAGGCTATTTATCGGCCAGTTTTTCACTTATTCGGGACGACATCCGCGATGAGCCTGTCCAACTCTCGACTTCTCACAACCCCGCTTCGGGTTTGCCGACAATCAAGCCGTCTGGCGTCAGACAAGTCCGTTCTCTAATCACCCATCCACGTCTTTGCGCTGTCTTTCCCATAAACCGCCATGCTGATGACGAGGTAG
>Ga0074046_10001032_pt1 | contig 25857 bp, 17 predicted proteins | sample BogForMeECP23OM3_FD_94441 | JGI IMG/M metagenome (GOLD analysis project Ga0074046, IMG submission 94441) | Bog forest soil microbial communities from Calvert Island, British Columbia, Canada - Bog Forest MetaG ECP23OM3 | ecosystem: Environmental > Terrestrial > Soil > Wetlands ...
CATCTTTCATTACGTCTATGCGGTGCTGCATCATCCCGAATACCGCGAGCGCTACGCCGCCAATTTGAAACGCGAGTTGCCGCGCATTCCGTTTGTGGGAGGGACAGAGAGCGCGGAGCGCGACACAAACATAGCCCAGGGCGTGAGCCCTGGGTCAGCTGGAGATAGATGCTTCCAGTCCCTTCAGGGACGGCACATAACCGCAGATCCCTCGACTCCGCTTCGCTCCGCTCGGGATGACAGCAATGTTTTCTGGACATTTGCATCAGCGGGCAAAAGGCTGGCGGAGCTGCACGTCAACTATGAGCAGCAACACGAGTATCCTCTGGAGCGCGTCGAAAAAGGACAACTGAACTGGCGCGTGGAAAAGATGCGCCTTGGCAAGGACAAAACCACGCTCTTCTACAACGAATTCCTTACCCTGCGCGGCATTCCGCCCGCGACCTACGAATATCGCCTCGGCAACCGCTCCGCGCTGGAATGGGTCATCGACCAATATCAGGTCTCGACCGACAAGCGCAGCGGCATCACCAACGATCCCAACCGCGCCGACGATCCGGAATACATCGTGCGCCTCATCGGCCAGGTCATCACCGTCAGCCTGGAGACGATGAAAATCATAAAGGCGCTACCGGACCTGATTGCTAGGCAAGGCGAAGAGGCGACCGCCCAAGCCGCCCACTAGCATCGCCCCGCTAGGCGCCGCTGACTCTCTTCCCGAGCGCCTTGAGCGGGAAGCGGATTCCTTCGTACAGAATTTTGCGGCTGAACTTCGAGTGGCCGGCCTCGCGCTCGCAAAAAATGATGGGGAACTCGCAGAAGGTGGCGCCGCTGCGATGCAGGTTGAACTTCATCTCCATCAGGAAGGCGTAGCCCTCGGAGCGGATATGGTCGAGATCGATTTTGCGCAGGACCTCGGTGCGGTAGCCGACGAATCCGGCGGTCATGTCGTGCACCGGCACTCCGGTGAAGAGGCGGGCGTAGAGGTTGGCGCCGAAGCTCAGGGTGCGGCGGGACAGGCTCCAGTTCTTGGCGCCGCCGCCGCGCACATAGCGCGAGCCGATGACTACCGGGCAGGTCTTCGTTCTGAGCATCTCCAGCATGCGGGGCAGCAGCTCGGGCGGGTGCGATAAGTCGGCGTCCGATTGAATCACGTAGTCGGCGAGATTTTCGGCGAGGATTTTCTTCATCGCATCGCGGCACGCCGAGCCGTAGCCGCCCTTGCCGGGGCGCGCCATCAAGTGCACGTTGGGATCGCGTTGCTGCAGGCGGCGGATCTCGTCGGCGGTGCCGTCGGGAGAGTTGTCGTCCACGAAGAAGATGGGCTCGTCGCCGACAGCGGCGCGAATGCGGGATACCAGAGTCGCAATGTTGTCGCGCTCGTTGTAGGTGGGGATGATGAGCATAGGGGTAGGGGCTAGGTGTTAGGGGATAGAAACGGCGGATCGGCCGCACGCGAAGCGCTGACTCGAAGACTGCGAGAAGACGAGCTGCACTCCCTTCTATCGATTCTCCAATATCCACTATCCACTGCAAATCCGCAATCCTATCCAATTGACCCAGGGGTAAGCCCGAGTTCTTTGGCGGCCGTGACACAAAACGAATGGTGGGCTAGTCGCGCTTCAGCGGCGGATGTTCTTCCAGGCTCTTACTAACTGCGTCTGCGACCAGAGCGTTGCCCGCTACGTTGTAGTGTTCATCGCCAAAAATGAAGTCGCTCAGATACCAGCAACCGGGCTGGCTGGGCGGACATTGCTCCTTCAGAGCGAAGAAGGCCGGGAAAACGGAGATGAAGCTCTGGCACTTTCCGGCGCACCAGTCGCGCCACATGACTACCTGCTTAGAGTCCGAGGTGTCATGGACAATCTGCGCTGGCCAGGGATAGACAACCACGCTGAGAGGGATGTTCCGTTGCTGCAGTTCCTGCCAGAGGAGGGTCATTTTGGACTGCTCCTTGGCAAGCCCCGCCTGAAGCCCGAGCGGCCCATACCCGATCTCGTACGGTTGCGTGCCAGAGACGGGCCGGTAGGTCCAGGCCGAGCGCTCCAGGTCGAACAGGGGACCATGTCCTACGTTGAGGTGGTAGAAACCATGCTTGACGGCCTCGCGCTCCAGGTAACCCGCAATGGTGTTGGTAAGGAGAAGATGATCGGTAATGTACAGGCGAAGGTTGGCGTACCAGCCACCGTTGTGGACGATCTGCTGCGGGCCATCCACCGCGCCGGATGGGTCCTTGTCGCGGTAGAAGGCAGCCTCGTCCTGCGCGTCGGACATGTCAATGAAGACGATGACCTCGTCGAAGTGCACTCCTGGTCGAGCAGTGCGCGCGCCACATTGAGGTAGTTGGAGGGCGAGTAACTCTCCACCGCGCCGTTGAGGAACTCATATCGCGGGAAGCGGGCGGCGATTTGTCCCAGGTAGCTGTCGGCCCACGAACTCATCCCCTCGGTGAAGCTGTCGCCCAGTACGAGGATGCGCGGCCGTGTACGCGTTAGAGGGACCGCACGTATGTTCTCGTCGCGGAAGCCGAGACTGTTGGTAGCAAACGTGTAGGAGTTCCGGCCCCAGTGACGATCGCAGGAACACTCTGGCTGCAAGGCGTGATGACGAACCGGGTCGGAGGCAAAGCAGGTGCTCGCTGGGCTGATTGGCGCTGTGGAGCGCAGAACCCACGCACTCCACAGCCCGTCGAGCCCTAGGAAAAGCAGCAGGCTAAGTAGGATTGAAGCCGTCAGTAAGCGGAACTGGCTTGGAGGCCGGCCGGGCGCTGTGGACGGGGAAGGGTTATCTTGCGTGAGCCCTTGCGGCGTTGTTCCCAACAAGTCTTCCCTCCCGAAGGAGTATCTAGCAGTGAACGACGGACAGGGAAGATTATAGCCGCCCCAGCCAGAAGCGAGCAGGCAGAGGTTAAATAGCTACCGCGTTGCGGGTGACGGGGTGCGCGAGTGCGCCTGCGCGCTGGCGTAGAGCGCGTCAATTTCTTTGCGGTAGCGCTCTTCCAAGTGGCGGCGCCGCAGCTTCATGCTCGGAGTGAGCGTTCCGTCGGCGATGCTGAGCTCGGCGTGGATCACCAGAACCTTCTTCAGCTTCTCGTACTGAGCCAGATTGCGGTTCAGTTCCTCGACGATTCCCTCGTACAAGGACTGCACGTGTGGCGATTTCACCAGCTCCTTGTGCGAGGAGAACTTGACGCCATGGTGCTGCGCCCACTCTTCCAGCTCTGCGAAGTTGGGCACAATAAGAACCGCGGGAAACTTGCGCTTGTCGCCTAGCAACGCCGCTTCGGTAACTAGCAGGTTGGCCTTCAGCGAATTCTCGATGGGCTGCGGGGCGATGAACTTGCCGCCCGAGGTCTTGATCAGGTCTTTCTTGCGATCGGTGATGGACAGGAAACCGTCCGCGTCGAGGCTGGCGATGTCGCCCGTTTTGAACCAGCCCTCTTCAAACGCGTTGGCAGTTTCTTCCGGCATTCTCCAGTAGCCCTTAAAGATGGATGGACCTCGCACCAGCAGCTCGCCGTCGGGAGCGATCTTGATTTCCACATTCGACACTGGCTTTCCGACGCTGCCGAGGCGATGATAGATGGGGTTGTTGACGGCGATCACCGGCGAGGTTTCTGTCAAGCCGTAGCCCTCGTGAATGCGGATGCCAATGTCAGCGTACCAGGTGGCGATCTCGCGGCCCAGTGGCGCGCCTCCAGAGAGGAAGAGCCGCGCACGCCCACCCAACCCCTCTCGCACTTTGGAGTACACCAGCGCATTGGCCAGTTTCCAGGAAAGAGACTTCGGAGTCTCGCCGCGCAAGATGGCTTCTCGATTGGCTGCTCCCGCGGAGAGCGCCCATTTGAAGAGCGCGCCCTTCACGCCGTGCATCTTGTGCTGCACCTGGTTGTAAACCTTCTCGTACACGCGCGGAACGGCCACTATGATGGTCGGCTTCACCTCGCGCATGGTGCGCGCCAGGTCGTCGATGTTGGGACAGTAGGCGAAGGGGATGTTGTGGTAGAGCAGCGCGTAATCCACGTGCCGCGCCGTGATGTGCGACAGCGGTAGATACGAAATGCTGAGGTCGTCTTTGCCCACGTCGAACATATCGAGGGAAACGCTCACGTTGGACGCGATGTTGCCGTGCGTGAGCATGACGCCCTTCGGCGTGCCGGTCGTGCCAGAGGTGTAGATAAGGGTCGCGAGATCGTCGGGCTCGATGGCAACGGCGATAGCGTCGAGTTCCGGATCGGGGTCATTGTCTCCTTCGCGCAGGAACGACTGCATGTGAATGGCGTCGCTCAACTCTGGAGCGCCGTCCATCACGATGACGCGCTCCAGGCTGGTCTGTTCGCGGATGGAAGCCAGCTTCTCGTATTGCTGACGGCTGGAAACGAAGGCAATGCGCGCCTCCGAGTTTTGCAGCACGTACAGGACCTGCTCGGCGATCTGGGTGGCGTAGATAGGCACCACCACGGCCCCCAGTAGCAGGCTCGCGTAGTCGGCGATGGCCCACTCCACACGGTTCTCGCTGAGGATGACCACGCGGTCACCTTTGCCGATGCCCCAGGCTTGCAGTTGGCGCGCGGCGGAATACACCCAGCTCCGTAGTTGAGCTGAGGAGATGGGCTTCCACACCTCGCCTTCGCGGGTCAGCATGACGCGGTCGCTGTTGCGGTCCACGACGGTGAAGAAAATTTCGTTGAGAGTCCGAATGCTCATTTTTCGAAAGTATGGGCGGCGCACCTGTCCGACGCCCAAATGTTAATCTCGCCGTAACCTGGAAGCTGTGACGTATGACCGCTATCACTGTGCTGTTCCAGATTTTGCCCGGAAGGGGCTCCTGACCTACTTGCCATGGCTTTCCTGGTGCTCCTCACATGGGTTCGGCGGTGGCGCGTATTGCGGAAGCACCTCGCGTAGAGCCCATTCAATACGCGCGACGGAGTCGCGTATGCGTTCCACGGAACGTTCGTATTTCTCGGACGAAGCCTCGAAATTGATTACCAGCAACGCATTGCGGATGTGATGGTTCATCTCTGAAATGGTGCGCAGCCGTTCCTGTAGCATACGGTTGCGCTCACGTTCGTTATTGCTCACGGTCAGACCGTCTGAGGCGAGCAGGACGCGGGCGCGTGTAACGCCTTCGCTTGTCAGAATGAGATCCAGTCCAACCCCTACCCCCCAGATGAGCAGCATCACGCCGGGACACAGAAAAGCGATACGTTTGCGCGAGGTGGTAACCAGATCCATGGATTAAGTTTACGGCTTGGCGCCAGCTCGCATCCCGTTCAGGAAAATATCGACCACTGCGTCAGCGACATTGGCCAGCCGATACTGATGCTCGTTCAACACCCACGAGGTCACCATCTCATCGAGGGCCCCGAAGAAACAGTTGGCCGCTACCTTGTCCGGCATCTCTCGACGAAAGAGCCCGCTCGCCTGTCCGTCGCTGATTGCGTTGCGGGCCAGTGTCAGGTATTCGACCATGTGATGGTGCGAGAATTCCGAGAGAAAGCGTGTGCTCTGCCGCAATTCCATCTGGAAGACGACCGCGAGGTTACGGTTCGAGCCCAGCGCGTCAAGGTGCAGAAATGCCAGCCGTCGCAGCCGCTCGGCCGGATCGTGCAGCTTCTCGAGTTCGGTGCGCGCTTGCCGCATAAACGCGTCGAAGGCCGTGTTGATGGCCATCATCAGGATCTCTTCCTTGTTCTTGAAATAGAGGTAGACAGTGCCATCGGCAACATTGGCGCGGTCGGCAATGTCGGAGATGCGCGAAGTGAAGAAGCCTTTTTCCGCAAAGACCGCGACCGCGGCGTCGAGGATGCGCTGGTACTTCTCGGCATTTCGGTTGGCGGCTACGCCGCTGTTGGCATTCAAAGCAGATTGAGGTTCGCGCTTCACTCGCGGGCCCGAGGGTCAAAGCTGACGGAGATCTTTTCTTCAAGCGACGAGAACCGGGCAAGAGCGGTTGTGGCGGCAGCTCGCCGAATGAATGTTCATTCAGTTTAGGACCACAGCGCGATTTCAGCAATGAGAATGTCGCAGTCGACGATGTTCGATTCCGAACAGGGAAATCGCAGCTCTGAACACCCTGGCCTCAGCGTCGCAGCTAAGACATTGATTCTAAAGTAGTAAATTTGGTTCTCCACCTGCATCTCCGAAGCTGTATCTTTCGGAGGTCCCCGACCTACAGATCCATGGCCTGACCAGAATCAGAGGCAAACAGCGATGCAATTCTTCCAGGAACTTCGTTACGCGGTTCGGCAACTACGCAAGGCGCCCATCTTCACTCTGGTGGCCGTGGCCACCCTGGCGTTGGGAATCGGCGCCAACACGGCGGTGTTCACTCTGCTCGACCAGGCGCTGTTGCGTGCGCTGCCGGTCTCGCATCCCGAGCAACTGGTGCGGCTGCAATTCACCGGCTCAACGCGCGGCCACTTCAACACGTTCGGGGGGGACGATCACGATTATTTCTCGTATCCGATGTACCGCGACCTGCGCGATCAGAACCAGGTCTTCGAAAGCCTGATCGCCAGCGACCTGCAAAACGTAAGCGTGCAGTGGAACAACAAACCGGATCTTGTGGGCTGCGAGCTGGCCTCAGGCAATTACTTCGAAGCCTTGGGGCTGCGGCCCGCGATGGGACGCCTCTTCGTGCCTGCGGACGATGTGCCCAACAGCAGCCCGGTGGTCGTGCTCAGCTTCAACTACTGGAAGCGGCAGTTCGGTTCCGATCCCCGAGTAATCAACCAGACCCTGCTGATCAACGCGCATCCTTTCACCATCATAGGTGTAGCGCCGCCCGGCTTTCACAGCATCGTCGGCGGATCAACCCCGGAGACCTTTGTCGCACTCACTGCCAAGAACACCATCACGCCGCGCTGGCAGGACCTCGACGACTTTAACTCGCATTGGATGATGGTGGTTGGACGGCTGAAGCCGGGAGAGAGCCGCGCCCAGGCGGAGGCAGGCTTGCAGCCACTGTGGCACGCGCTGCGGGCGGCGGAGTTGGCCAAGATCCCCAACGCATCTGAACGCCTTCGCCGCACGTACCTTGACGAATCGCGCATTCTGGTGCTCGACAGTGCGCGCGGATTTTCGCCGCTGCGCGATCAGATCGGCACCTCTCTGCTGATTGTCATGGGCATGGTGGTCCTGCTGGTGCTGATGGCGTGCGTGAATGTCTCCAGCCTTTTGCTGGTGCGGGCCGCGGGACGCATGCGCGAGATGTCGGTGCGCTATGCCATGGGAGCGGGACGCTGGCAGATCATCCGCCAGTTGCTCACCGAAGGGGTGTTGCTCGGCCTGCTGGGCGGGGCTTTCGGCCTGCTGCTGGCGCCTGCTGTTTCCTCTGTGCTGATTCGCAGGGTCGCGGGCAATTCCGCGACCGAGCTTCCGTTTTCTTCCAGTTTGGACACCCGCATCCTGCTGTTCAACTTCGGCCTGGCGTTGGCAGTCAGCCTACTGTTCAGCCTGGCTCCGGCCCTGCGTTTCCTGCATCCGGATCTGGCCAATTCGCTGAAGCAACAGAGCACCACCTCCTCAGGAGGGCCGCTGCGCTTCCGTCGTGTGCTGGTCGGAGTGCAAATTAGCTTGAGTCTGCTGCTGCTAATCGGCGCCGGCCTGTTTGTGCGCACGCTGCATAACTTGCGCACGCTGGATGTCGGCTTTGCCACCGATCACCTGGTGAGCTTCGGCATCGATCCGCGCCTCGCCGGTTACCAGACCGAGCAGGTCTTTCCCCTGTATCGGCGCGTCACCCAAACCCTCTCTTCGCTGCCGGGAACGCGCGCGGTGGCGGGGACCGACGATCCTGACCTGGCCAACACCAACGATGACGGCAACATCGTGATTGCCGGATATAACGAGCGTGAAGACGAAGATATGCAGGTGGAGATGCCCGCGGTCACGCCCGGGTACTTCGCCACCATGCAAACACCGCTGCTGGCCGGACGTGATTTTACCGATGACGATGGCATGGGGAAACCGAACGTGGCCATCGTGAACCTGGCCTTTGCCCGGCATTTCTTCGGCACTCCTCAGAATGCCCTCGGCCGCTTTGTCGGCTTCGGCGGCTCGCACGGAAAGAAGGACACGGAGATTGTCGGCGTAGTTGGCGACACCCGCCACGCGCAGGTTCGGGACGACATCAAGCGCACGGTGTACCGACCACGATTCCAGTTGGAGAATCCCAGCGTACTCTTCTTCCTGGTGCGCACCTGGCAGACGCCGGAGGCTGCGCTGTCCAGTATTCGCGGCGCCATGCAGCAACTTGACTCCAAGCTGGCGCTGAATAATCTGCAAACCATGGATGTACAGATTTCCGACAACCTTTCCGTCGAGCGGTTGGTCGCGCTGCTGGCAGTGAGCTTCGGAGTGCTGGCGATGTTGCTGGCGGCCATCGGTCTCTACGGCGTGCTGGCTTACGCCACGGCGCAACGCACGCGCGAGATTGGCATCCGGATGGCGCTGGGGGCGCGGCGCGGCACGGTGATGGGGCTGGTGCTGCGAGACGTGTTGTGGCTGGCGGGAATCAGTATTGTGGCGACGCTGCCGGTGGCCCTGGTGCTGGGGCGCTTGTTGCGCAGCCAGCTCTATGGCGTCGGCGCGGCTGATCCGCTCACCTTGTTCGGAGGGACGTTGCTGGTAGCTGCGGTGGCTTTGCTCGCGGCCTTGCTGCCGGCTCGTCGCGCAGCCTCGGTCGAGCCGATGAAGGCGCTCAGGACTGAATAGACATCCCTGCTTTCGGGCAGTGCGGACCGCACCAAAAGCTTTTGACTTGGGCTACATCTGTGGTTTAATGGAACAGTCATACTAGCTTTTGCGTAACGATGGTTATTCCAATTTTGGCGCTCCCAACTGTCCGGTCTTCTGGCCGGATTACAGCAGAACTCATGCCGCGCTCCTGGCAGCGCCGGCTGGGTGCAATCTTACTAGCCGCAGGCTTCTCACTGGCTGGCGTTGCAGGCCACGCGGTCACGCACACCGCCACCAAGAAGGGCGCTGCCAAGTCTCATAAGAGCGCTCATCATTATTATTCTTATTCCGCTATCGCCCCGATTTCCCCGAGCTTCCATTGGCGCATCAATAGCTCGAATACAATGTTCCCCGGTTCGCACGAACTGCTGGTGCAGCAGAACCAGGAGATGGACCGCGCGCAGATGTTCCGGGTGATGAATGATAGCGATCTCATGCAACACGAGCTTGCGCAGGAACTGGTTCCGGTGAGCGAGACCGACGCCCTAAAGCTGGCCAGCGATCTCCCCGACAGCCGTCGCTACTGCCGTCCCTGGACCCGTGATTTCCTGCAGGACTTCAGCGAGGCGTTTTTCTCCGAGTTCCACATGCCGCTAACAGTCAACTCGCTGGTCCGTACCATGGAGCAGCAGGCCCGGCTGCGCCGTCATAACCACTTTGCGGCGCCGGAATGGGGCGACACGGCCTCGACCCACCTGACAGGCGCCACCTTTGACTTGTCGCGCCGCGGTCTGACTCCAATGCAGTACGCCTGGATCACCAGCTACCTGCTCCCGCTGAAGGAAGCAGGCATGGTGGATCCCATCGAGGAGAGGCAGCCGGTGCTGCACATCGTGGTATTCGACAAATATGGCGATCGCTCGGGAGGGGCATCGAGTTGGTCGGAAGCGGCCGAGCCTACCGAGATGAGCTTGTTTGGCAGTGCAGGCGGCAGTCAACCCTAGAGAAGCAGTTTCGAGTCTTGAGTTTCAAGTTTCGAGCCAGAGAGAACGGCCTCGAACTAGAAACTCGGAACCTGAAACTCGAAACCTGAAACTCGAAACTCTTACTTCAGTGCCATGACCAGCAGTTTGCGCTCGGTCATGTCCTCGATCGAGTAACGCAGTCCTTCTCTGCCCAAACCTGAGTCCTTGACACCGCCGTAGGGCATCTGGTCGACGCGGAAGCTGGGCACGTCGCCGACAATGACGCCGCCCACTTCGAGCTCCTCGAACGCCATCTGGATGAGAACGGCATCGCGCGTGAGCACCCCGGCTTGAAGCCCGTAAGCCGAATCGTTGAGCTGGCCCAGAGCGTCGCGGAACTCGATGTAGGGTTCAACGGTCACCACCGGGCCAAAAATCTCCGCGCAATTCACTCGCATGCTGGGCAGGGTCCCGGTGAGCACGGCCGGCTCGACGACGGATCCATGGCGCTTGCCGCCGCACAACAGTTTAGCCCCGCCCTTGACCGCTTCCTCAATCCATTCGGTGATACGGACCGCGTCCTGCTCGCGGATGAGCGGTGGAACGTCGGTGGCCTCCTGCATGGGATCGCCGATCTTCAGCTTGCGAACGCCTTCCAGCAGCAGGGCAGTAAACTTGTCGAACACGGGACGATGGACCAGGATCCGCTGCACGGAAATGCAGGTCTGGCCGGCGTAGGAAAATCCGCCCGCTACGCAGCGCTGCGCCGCATGGGCCAGGTCGGCGTCGCTGTGCACGATCACGCCCGCATTGCCCCCTAGCTCCAAGGTCACCCGCTTCTTGCCGGCACGCGACTTCAATTGCCATCCTACGGCTGCGCTGCCGGTAAAGGTCAGCAGCTTGATCCGGTCGTCGGAGACCAACAGAGCAGCGTTGTCGTTGGAAAGCGGCATCACCGCGAAGGCCCCTTCCGCCCATCCCGATTCGTGCACGATCTCGGCCAACAGCAGCGACGAAACCGGCGTCTGCGGGGCTGGCTTCAGAATGAGCGGGCAGCCCGCGGCAATTGCGGGCGCAACTTTGTGGGACACCAGGTTCAGCGGAAAGTTAAATGGCGTGATGGCAAAAACCGGGCCGAGAGGGAAGCGCCGCACCAGGCCCCAGCGCCCGGCGGTGGACTCCAGAGTGTCGAGCGGAAGGTACTCACCGTAAATCCGCAGGCTCTCCTCGGCCGCGATCTGGAAGGTGTTGATGGCGCGCTCCACTTCAATACGCGCCGTCCGGATGGGCTTGCCTGCTTCCTGGCAGATGGTGCGGGCGAATTCCTCGCGGCGCGCACCGATGCCCTCGGTGATTTTGCGGAGGATGGCAGCGCGCTGGTAAGAAGGCATCTTGCGCGTGACCGCAAACGACCGCACGGCTGAATCGATGGCGATTTCGACGTGGTCGCGGTCCGCCTCGCTGACCACCGCCACCACGCTGCGGTCATAGGGCGAAGTGACTACCACCTCGTGGCCCTGGGTGACCCAGTCGCCGTTGAGGTAGAAGCCGAAGCTGCGGGTTGGAATCGCTGTGGTGTGGCCCATGCGTCACCTCTTGCAATTCGATATGCCTGGACAATGATGGCGCATTCGCGGCCAGGATTCAATGGTGGGAAGCGGCATTTAGCATTTGGCACTTGGGACTTAGTGTTCTCTAACAAGGAAAGGGTCCGCGTTAATCGGTCCTTGTTTTTGAACCTCGGATTCACACGGATGAACACGGATATTTTCGTTGGCACTTAGCACTTAGCAGTTAGCAGTTGACACTTGGCGCGAAGCGATTGCTTTTCGAGATTGAATCAGGAACGACATTGATCCGTGTTCATCCGCGTAAATCCGTGGTTAGAAATCGACCGCAGATCACGGCCGATGACCACAACGCCAAGTGCCAAATGCTAAGTGCCAACCGCTGCTTCTACACCACATGCAGCCGCACGCGCATCTTTTCCGCCATGGTCTGCACCAATTGCAGCTTGGCGGCGACGTCTGCTGGAAGAGCGGGGTTGCGCAACGCCAGCTCCGAGGTCAGCAGGATACCGGTGACCTCGCCCCGCAGCTGGTTGCGCAGATCGCGTTCTACGGTTCGCAGCGCCGTCCGCTTTTCTTTTTCGGCGCGGCGCAACGCCACCTGCGCCTCGCGCACCACCCGCTCGACGCTGTGCAGCGACAGGTTCACGTAGAGCGGCATGGCCGTGCCGGCATGGTTCGACAAGGTGTCAAGCGCGCGGAAGTCGGCCTCCAGCAGCGACTGGTCGATGGCCAACGCTTCGTAGTCGGTATTGCGGAGCCGGGTGACCGCCTGCGGCACTGACCCAGCCACCTGGGTCTTCTGGCCTGTGCCCTTCTCCAGCGCCGCTGCGCATTGCTGAGCCCGGGAAGATGCCGTAACTAACAAGATCATGATCTGCCTCCCTGCCGCGCCGCCATGAGACACCTTTGCTGTGCCACACGGGTGCGGCTGTTTGTGAGTCCCAACTACTGCGGCCCGGCGGTCAGACCACCGAGCCGTATTCCTTGAGTTTGCGGTACAGCGTGGTTTTTCCTATGCCCAGACGACGCGCAGCCTGCTGCTTGTCGCCCTTCAGCGCTTCGATGGCATGCAGGATGGCCTGCTTCTCGACCTGGTCAAGCGGAGTAATGGCCTCCGAACCGGAACCCTGCAGGTCCGGCTTGGGGAAGGCCTGGAAATTCCGTAACGCGGTCGGCAAGTCGGCGACGTGGATGGTGGAAAACGAGCATGTGGTGCAGGCGCGCTCGACTGCGTTCTCCAACTCGCGCACATTGCCCGGCCAATCGTAGGCCAGCATCAGCCGCAGGGCATCATCGCCGATGGTGTGTTGCGTCTGGGTAGAAGCGTTGACCCGTTCCAGCACGTTGCCGATCAACAGTGGAATGTCCTGGGTGCGCTCGCGCAACGGAGGGATGCGCAAGCTGAGCACGTTGAGACGGAAGTAGAGGTCGCGGCGGAAGGTGCCCTGCTGTACGGCGGCATCGAGATCGCGATTGGTGGCCGCCAGAATGCGCACGTTGATGGGCACTGAACGAGTGCCTCCCACCGGACGGATCTCCTTCTCCTGGATGGCGCGCAGCAGTTTGGCCTGCAAGTCCACCGGCAGCTCGCCAACTTCGTCCAGAAAGACAGTTCCCCCCTCGGCGGTGCTCATCAGGCCGTCCTTGGCGCGCACCGCGCCGGTGAAGGCGCCGCGCACGTAGCCGAACAGCTCACTCTCGATCAGGGTGGGAACCAGCGAGCCGCAGTCCACGGGGATGAAGGGTTTGTCGCGATAAAGGCCGGAATAGTGAATGGAGCGTGCCACCAGCTCCTTACCAGTGCCGCTCTCGCCCAGAATGAGCACGGGATGAGTGCTGTGAGCGGCCTTGGCAATGATGCGGTACAGCTTCTCCATTTCTGGAGCGTGGCCGACCAGCGATCCAAAGCCATGCTTCGACTTCAACTGCTCGCGCAGCAGCCGGTTCTCGGTAGTGAGCTTCAAGTGTGAGGTCACCCGCTCCAGCACCAGGCGCAGCTCGTCGAAGTTAAACGGCTTGGTGATGTAGTCGTAGGCCCCCAGCTTCATGGCCTGCACCGACGATTGCACGGTGGCGAAGCCGGTCATCACGATGACCAGGGTCTCGGGACGGCGGCGCTTGATCTCGCGCAGCACGTCCAGACCGCTGGTTCCCGGCAGCCGCAGGTCCAGCAAGACGACATCCACAGGATTGTTGTCGAGGGTTTGGTAGGCATGCTCAGGGGAGTCGGCCACCTGGGTATTGAAGCCCAGCGCTTTGGCAACCTCCCGGCAGGACTCGCGGATGGAGCGCTCGTCATCCACGATCAGCAGATTCAACAGGTTGGTTTCAGAGGTTGGTTCGGTTATGGCAATCGCATCTACGGTAAGCACTTGGCGCATCCCTTCTCCGCTGGCGCAACCTTGAGGCGGCGCCGGGTCTGTCTGTGTGCTTCTGTACTGAGGGTCATCATTCCTCTTTCGGGAAGAAGGCGCTAGTACATGGGTCACACAGCGATGTGAGGCCGCTCTCGAAAGCGGAACCGGAGCCCGGGGCAGGCGGCCACGGCGCCGGAGGTGGCAGTTTCGCCGCCTCTTCAGCCGTTGTGTCCGGCCCCGGGCCCGTCACCGCAGCCCTGTTTCCGAGCATGCGGCCGTGCAAAGTGGGAACCTGCCGATGTAACTGCAGACTTGTCTCCTCCGTCGCTTCGAACTGGTGAAGCAGCCGTTTCAGCAGCGCGCTGCCGCGCTGGGCATGGCGCTCGATCTCGCGTGCCGGGCGCTTCAAGCGGCTATAGGGAGGCAACTTCCATTCCAGTACCTGGGCATTGACCAGCACCGCAGTCACGGCATTGGCCAGCTCATGCAGGGTATCGGTAAAGACCGGGCTGGTATGCGAGGAGAGCAGGGCCTGGGCCCCGCCCTCCTCGCCGTCGCCACTGCCGGGAGCCATCGCTTCGCTTCTGTCACCGTCGAGAAACGTTGTGAGGAGTTGACTTTCCCCGTCCCGCATGGAGGTTGAAGTCTGGCTTGCGGCGTTGAAGGAGGGTTGCATGTTCATCCTGCTCCGTCCAAAATCACTCACCATCCTCGGCTTCGCTTAGCACGAGATCCGACACGGAGGACAGGGAGTGCGTGTCCAAGATTCTTTCCGTGATCTCGTACTCGTGTGCGTTTTCTTCGCTTCCAACACTTTCTGCTAAAGCATGGCTAGTGCCAAAGCTGGCATGCCGTCGAACTCCTTGTTGCCAAGGGACTTCCGTGATCTTGCCGGACCGCTTGCCGCCCGGCACTCGCCAGGGCCAGTTCTAACATGGAACCGGATTTTGCCAAGGCATAGCCAATGCTGTACCAGATAAGGACTTACTCTGGTTTCCGATATGGGAATGGGAAAGAGGAGACTAGCCGATTTGGGAAACTGTTGGGGGCGAGCGGTCGCTATTCGCCATTCGCTCTTCACTTTTCGCCAGAGCGCGATAAAAGCACAGCGCAAACAAAAGCCGGGAAAGCTAGTGGGCCCTCCCGGCAATCACAGACGCTGATTAAGAAAGCTAAGCGCAAAAAGCGAAACGCGAAACCCTACCACTACTGGTTGGCCGACGACTTGCCTTCAGCGGCCCGCGCAGATTCGGCAGCGCTGACGTCGCCTTGCTCCATCAGCAAGCCATTGTGGGCCGAAGCGCCCAGCAGACGCCCCTGGAAATTCATTGCAGAGCGGATCGCCACCCGCGACTCAGGCGTGCGCTGCCAGGTCCTTCCGCCATCCTTGCTTTCAAACACGCCATGGGCGTGGAGCGCGGTCGCCAGCAGGCGCTGGCCTATGCTGTCGTAGTCCACCGCCAGCACATCGTTCTTGGGTAGTCCGCTGGGAATATAGTGCCAGCTCTGGCCGCCGTCGTCGGAGCGACTAGCGCCCTCGCGGCTCCCCAGCCATAACACCGAACCCGGTGTCACCGTCAGGTTGTAAACCCCACTGACATATTTGGGCAGCGTGACCGGACTCCAGGTCTGGCCCCTGTCATGGGACAAAAAAGCGCCCAGCGTGCCCGCCAGCGTGACCGTGCCGTCGGCGTAAGTATTGACGACGCGAAAGTTACTTTGCCCTTCGATCGGCTGCCCGTACCATTTCTTTCCCTGGTCCACGCTGATGAACAATCCCTGGTCGGTGGCCGCAAACCAGGCCTTGTCACTTATTTGCAGCGAACGCACCTGAGGCGCGGTATCGGCTGGAATCACCGGCTCGGGTAGAACCTTTGGCTTGGCAGCGGCCTTGTGCTGGTGAGCGGCCGTCGCCGTGGAGGACTTGGACTTGGACGCCGCAGGCGCTGGCGGCGGTTCGGCCGCGGGAGGCTTGGGCTGCCATTCCGGCACAGGTCCCCAAATCATTTTGGCGGGCTCCCAAGAAGCCCCCAGCGATGCCAGAGAGAAGATGCCGTGATTGGTGCCCACGAAAAGGACGCCGTTGTCAGACTGCTGGAGGCTTAGGATGTCACGCTCGTCGAGGCCGCGATTGGACTGCCGCCAGCTCCTGCCGGCGTCGTCTGAGATGAAAAAGCCGCCATGGTCCTTATCGTTCAGTACGCCCACGTAAAGCCGACTGGGGTCTTTCCGGTCCGCAATCACCCCTCCCACCACACGATGGGTGAAGCCCCGGTTTGACGCGGTGTAGTGCTTGAAGCCGTCGTTGCTGACGAGAACGCCACGGCGATCGGTTGCCAACAGCACGCGCTCGGGGTCGCGGGGGTCGATCAGCACGTCATTCACAATGACATCCGGCGCCGACACCAGAGACCATTTCGCGCCACCGTCCAGCGTCTTCCAAAGTCCTCCCGTGGTGCCGGCGTAAACAATCGCGGGACGCTGCGGGTCCTGTTTCAGCACCCGCGTGCGGATGGCGGAATGAGGAAGTCCCTGCACCCGGTGAAAAAGTTCGGCGCCGTTATCGCTCTTGTAGATGCCCGAGCAGGCGCTGGCATAGACGCGGGAGGGTGTCTTGGGATCGATGATGATGCTGAACACGTCGGAATCGTCGAGGATTCCATCCTTGAGGTTGTGCCAGGTGGTCCCACCGTTGGTGGTCTTCCACGGCAGGTGTCGGGTTCCGGCATAGATAATATCGGGATTTTCGGGATCGATGGCGACCGATACAAAATTCTTCAAGGACGAGTGGTTCTCAATGGCAAGCGGGTTCTCCGGCGAAATGCGCTCCCAGGTGGCGCCGCCGTCGCGCGAACGAAAAACTCCATCCAGCGCCCCTATCACCAGCGTGTTGTGGTCGCTGGGCGCCATGGCCAGAGCGCGGATGGACTTGCCGTGCGCTCCCATCAATTCCTTCCAGGTGTTGCCGCCGTCATCGGAACGGAAGACGCCGCCGTCGTTGTCGTCGAACAGGCCCCAGGCCGCCGCATAAACGGTTGCGGGATGGGTGGGATCAAACACCACGTGGTCGAAGACGTAGTCGTCGCCCGGCCCGAGATGCACGAACAGCGCCCACGAATTCCCTCCGTCGTGGGAAATGAAGAGTTGCCCGGCGCTGGTGCCCAGGATGATGCGATTGGGATCGCTTGGATCGTACGCGAGGCTTCGCACGTTGCCGCCTTCCGGGCCAATCAACTGCCACTCGGAAGCAAAGGAAAAAATGGTAAACAGCCATGCGACGCACAAAATCAGCTTCGCTGAAAATCCCAATCGCTTCTGCATAGAAAAACCTGCCTGCTTTGTCTGATTTGAAGAGGAATGAAAATCCACGTCCTCGAAGATGATAACTCGGAGATGGCCACATGCGCATCCTGCAATGCGGCGGCGTATCCACTCGGTAAATTCCCCAGCGGAGAATACTGGCTCAAGAAAAGGCCGGTGAGAGGCGGACTCTCACCGGCCTGAGTTTTACAACGGCCCTTGGTTACTGCGCGGGAGGCGCAGCAGGCTTGGCCTTGGCCTTCTTCTTGGGAGCAGGCTTGTTCCGCGATTGCGGCTGCACCTGGGTTTCGTCAACCACGGTGCCCTCTTCCAGTTGCCCGCCACACATGTTGCCTTCGGGCACGAAGTAGAAGTGGGTCGCCTTGCCCTTGGTTCCGCCCTGACGAGGCTGGACGCGTCCAGCATCGACCTTGGTCGGCCCATCCGTGGTCAAGTAGTACTTGATGTTAACAGACCGCTGCGATCCCAAGGTCTGCTCCTTGACAACTTCCTTCTCGTCCGTGTAGCCAACGATGTCCAGCTTCCCATTGGGCATCTGCTGCAACCGCAGAGAAAGTTTGTCGAGCGTGTCCTTGCAATCGTTGTCAACACGCCACGGCTTCTTGGGGTTCTTCTCGAAGGTGCACTCGCCCCAATCTTCGATGACGGTGCACTTCTGGACTTGCGGCACGTTCACCTGCGCCGTGCAACTGCTGCTCAGAGTCTCCGGGTTCCCGCCGGGGCGATTAGTCGTCGCCGTGCCGGTCACCGTGATGGTGTTGCCCGCATCCGCATTGGTTGCGGTCAAGGTCGACGTCGTGCCGCTACCGCTCAACTGTCCACCGGTGGCCGACCAGCTATACGTCATCGGCCATCCTTGCGGGTCGGTGGCGGTCATCGTGATGGTTGACGGCTCACCAATGGCGATGGTCGTCGGATTAGCCGAGCAGCTCACGTTTGGCGGCAAAGGCTGCTTGATAGTGAAGTTCGCCGCACACATCGCCGGCTTCATGGGCTCTGGCCTGCCCAAGACTGAATGAGTGCCGGAGTCATGATTCTTCAACTTGGGGTCGGTGATCGTCGAACTCGCCGAATAGCTTCCCGGCGCCATGCCCGTGGTATCAATGGTGGCAGACTGCGCATTGTCTGGCGACAGCTTGCCGCCATTTGCGGCCCAGCTATAGAACAGAGTGTGTTTTGGTGGGAAATTGGCGCCAGTGGTGGTGACCTTCACCTGGTCTGGCGCAAAAACCTCAGCCGGTGTGGCCGACGCGGTACATGTAAGTGGCGGGTTGTAGTAGCTGCCCAAATTCACAACCACCCCCGCCGCCAGACGGATACTGTTCCACTGCGTCGTGTGGCCGCTCAGGAAACTCTGGTTGTAGTTCGAATAGATGTAGTCAAACTGCGCCACACGGATGGTGAACCTGTGGGTAAAATTCAGGTCGAAGCCGCCACCGCCGCCGACGGCGACATGGTATTTCGTCCCACCGCAGCAATCCGGGGAGAGGTCTGCCATACCGACGAACGCACGGGCGAAGGGCGAAAAGGTGTCAGTGTGATACTTGTACTGCAGACCAAAGAGCGCATACCCAACACTGTTGCCCTTGCTCGCATTGCTCCCGAAGTGACCGCTGCCGTCAGCCAGAAAGCCAACATTGTGCAAGCTGGGCAGGTAGTAGGTGTTGGAGATGTCAAAGCCATGGGTGATGTCCGGGACCTTGTAGCCCAGGTCGCCATAGCCGCCGGGGTGTAACCACGAATATCCGAGAAAGACTTCATCTTTGGGCTGGATTTCAACTTGCGCCGAGGCTTGCGCGGCCAACAGACACAGCGCTAACGCAAACCCAATGCATGTCGCAACAACCTGTCTCGGGTTTGAAACGATATGAGAAGACATTCTTAAATCCTCCGGAACTCTAGCGGTACCGTAAGCAAAGTGGAATAGCTTTTGGTTCGATCTCCGATTTGTCTTTAATACAAGTGCAGGGAAATCGTCCTGCTCGCAACAGCACCCGATTGTACACGAAGCAACAAGATTCACAAAGTCTTATTGTCTACTAGTTCGTTGCGGCAGCTGTTTACTACTATTGCACTCCCGGGATGAGCTGCTATGCTGCCGCCACCCAATTATACATTTTGGGTTAGGAATTTCAGCCCTGGGTTGTCTGGTCGGGTTTGTTGGGGGCCGGAACTGTTCGCTCCGGGACGCACAAAAGCGCACCGGAAATCCGGACCGCGCACCCGCATCCCCTGAAAGTGGTACCTTATTGGCAGCCGTTGCCGGATCGCGTCCGTTTCTGCCCAGACAGGCCTGATTCGAAGGTGCCCTAGAGCCGCCGATTAGCATCTAAAGCGGTATTCAAGGGCCTGTCGGCGAACCGCGTAACTTCGAGATTACAAATTGCCAGAGGCGGCTGCCACCTATGACGAACGAAAAGGTTTTGATCGTAGAGGACGAGGAAAACGAACGTACGGGTCTGGCTGAACTGGTTCGCGCCTGGGGTTACGACACTGTAACTGCCAACGATGGCGTGGAAGGCTTGGAGCAGGTTCAATCCTGGAGCCCAGGGATTGTCATCACTGATTTGAAGATGCCGCGCATGAACGGCATGGATTTGCTGGTGCAGATTGCGGCCCAGTCGCAGGTCAAAGTCATCCTGCTCACAGCCCAGGGTAGTGTCGACGCCGCGGTTACAGCGATGAAGACCGGTGCCTTCGATTTCATCGAAAAGCCGGTCAATCCCACGCGCTTGCGCAACATATTGCAGAATGCCTCGCGCATTCGCGGAACCGAGCGCGAACTGGAAGCCAGCCGCCGCAAGTTGCGCGACGTGGGAGTGCTGGGCTCACTGGTCGGCCCTTCCAAGAAGATGCAGGAAGTTTTCCGCTTGATCGAGATGGTGGCCCCCAGCACAGCTTCGGTGCTGATTACCGGCGAGAGCGGAACCGGCAAGGAACTGGTGGCGCGCACCATCCATTCGCTCAGCAACCGCAGGGCCAAGCCATTCGTGGCCATCAACTGCGCCGCCATTCCGGAGACGCTCATCGAAAGCGAAATCTTCGGACATGAGAAAGGCGCCTTCACCGGAGCGCTGGAGCGCCGCACCGGCTGCTTCGAATTAGCTGAAGGCGGTACGCTGCTGCTCGACGAAATCGGCGAGATGCCAATCGCCACCCAAGCCAAGTTGTTGCGTGTGCTGGAAGACCGGAAATTGCGCCGCTTGGGCAGCAAAGCCGAAACTTCTGTGGATGTTCGTGTGCTGGCCGCTACCAACAAACCGCCCGATGAAGCGGTCTCGAGCGGACAACTTCGCAATGATCTTTATTACCGCTTAAACGTATTTAACATTCACCTCCCACCGCTGCGCGACCATAAAGAAGATTTGCCTGATCTTGTCCAGGCGCTGATGGCCGACATGAACCAGAAACACGATCGCAAGGTTGCCGGAGTGACCGAACCGGTGATGAATGCCTTCGTGGCCCACGCATGGCCAGGCAACGTTCGCGAATTGCGCAACACCTTGGAGCGCGCCGTCATCGTATGCGAAGGTGCGTTGGTCGAGCCCAAGCACCTGCCGCCGGGCTTCGGACAGGTGATTGCGCGCCCGCCGGTGCAGGAAGCCAATGCAGTGCGGCTCGGCGTCGGCACCACAGTCGATGAGGCGGAGCGCCTGCTCATCCTGAAGACGCTGGAAGCGACCAATAACAATAAGACGCGAGCTGCGGAGATCCTCGGCATCAGTTTGAAGACCCTGCACAATAAGTTGAAGGAGTACGGCGCGCACAGCGCTGGCGAAGCGGCGGAGGCGGCAAGTTAAACATCCGCTATTCGCTGTTCGCGTTTCGCTTGTGGTCTCAAGTTTTCGTCTGGCGAAGAGCGAAAGGCGAATAGCGAAGAGCGATTGCTAACTTTGCGCGCTCGCCTGTAGAATAAATCTGCTTCCTGAACAGCGAGTTGATGGTCAGAACTCGTTTCCACCCGTGCCGAAGTGGCGGAATTGGCAGACGCGCATGGTTCAGGTCCATGTACCCGCAAGGGTGTGGGGGTTCGAGTCCCTTCTTCGGCACCAAGATTTCCCGATAGATCAGCGCCTACAACTTAATATCCACGTTCCTTGTCGACCACCCACAGCAGCGGTTCGCTCGCCAGATAGCGGCGCAGGTTCTCGGTGTAATGTGCGTAGTGCCGCTCCCACATTCGCTCCGTGAGGCCGGCGATGTGGGGCGTGATGAAAACATTTTCCATCAGCCACAATGGGGACTCTGGCGGAAGCGGTTCCTGGGTGGTGACGTCGAGCGCAGCCCCAGCGAAACTTTTCGCTTGAAGTGCTTTCACCAATGCGTCTTCATCAATAAGTACGCCACGCCCCACGTTGATGAGATAAGCATCAGGCTTGAGATGCGCCAGCCGCGCTGCGTTCATCAGGGGGTGTGTCTTTGCGGTGACTGGTACCGCCAGTACGACGAAGGCGCCTTCGCTTAACGCACGATCGAGTTCCTCGAAGCCGTAAACGGTATCCGCGATTTCACTTCCGCGCTCAGGATGCTCGCGTACTCCGACCACACGCATGCCAAGAGATTTCGCCAACCGGGCGAGCGGCTTGCCGATCCCGCCAAGACCAACGATAACCATGGTCGCGCCGCTGAGTTCGCGTGGGCGCGGTTGTAAATTCCACAGGTTCTGTTGCGACCAGTGCCTCTCCTGCTGATGCTTGACTGCCTGAGGCAATCGCTTCGCCAGAGCAAATGCCAGCGCGATGGCATGTTCGGCAACGACCGGCCCGTGCACATCGCGGGCGTTGGTCACGACGATGTCGCTGGCACGCAGCGCGGGCGTCATGAGCTGGTGCACCGCGGCTGCCGTTGAATGGATCCAGCGCAGCTTCCTGGCTGCCTTGATCTGCTCCCCGCGTAACGACCACGAGATTGCGATGTCGGCGTCGGCAATCTCTTCCGTCACGCGCTCGTAATTGGGAAGATGTATCACTTCAAGCTGCGGAAATTCGCGACGCAGCCGCTCGGAGAACCACGCCGGCATCTGCCACAAATCGAAGCGGTGATAAAGGGCGATTAAGAGCTTCACGAGGACAGTTTCGAGTTTCCAGTTTCGAGTTTCAAGCCAAAAGAATCGGGCCAGGAGCCGAAGTCGGGAAAACACCAGCCAACTTGAAACTGGACACTCGAAACTCGAAACTAGACTTTTGCTTCCGCGAAGACCCGCAGGTCATGCCCGGTCATCTCTTTCGGCTGGGCGACGCCCAGAATGCCCAGCATGGTGGGCGCAATGTCCTGCAGCGCGCCATCGGGACGGAGCGTGAAGCGGCGCGGATCGCCCTTGAAGTTGGCCGGTGTGACTGAATGTTCCGCCACAACGATGAACGGCACCGGATTAGTCGTATGCGCGGTCTGCGGGCCACCAGTCGCCGGGTCGATCATCTGCTCGGCATTGCCATGGTCGGCGGTCACAATCATCGCTCCGCCACGCTGTCGCAGCGCGGTGTAAATCTGGCCTAGGCGTGAGTCCACGGTTTCGACGGCAGTGATGGTCGGCGGAATCTTGCCGGAGTGTCCCACCATGTCGGCATTGGCGAAGTTTACTACCATCACGTCGAAGGTGTTGTCGTTGACCGCCTTCACTACCGCGTCGGCGATTCCTTGTGCCGACATCTCCGGCTTCAGGTCGTAGGTCGCAACCTTGGGCGACTGCACCAGCACACGCTCTTCGCCGGGGAACGGCTTCTCGACGCCGCCGTTGAAGAAATAGGTGACGTGCGCGTACTTTTCCGTTTCGGCCACACGCAGGTTGCGCATCGAGCGGTCGGCCATCACGTTGGCAAGAATGTTGGTCAGCGATTCCGGCGGCGAAACCACCGGCAAAGTGAAGTTTTTGTCGTAGCGCGTCATGCAGACGTAAGTCAGGTCCTTGGGCACACGGTCGCGCGAGATAATGCGGTCTAGATCCTCCCAGCCCTCTAGCTCGCGGCCATCCTGCGGCGTGAAGTGACTGTTGCGGCACAGGCAGCGCGTGATTTGCCGCGCGCGATCAGCGCGGAAGTTGAAATTGATGCAGACATCGCCGTCGCGAATGTTGCCCAGCGGCTCGCCGCGATTGTCGGTGAGGACGAACGGAATGATGAACTCGTCAGTTACACCGCGGTTGTAGGAGTCTTTCATGCCCTGCACCGCGTCGATGTGGCGGCCGCCTTCGGCGTCGCCAAATACTATGGCATCAAACGCCTTCTTCTCGCGGTCCCACTTTTTGTCGCGGTCCATCGCGTAGTAACGGCCGCTGACAGTGGCGACTTTGCCGATGCCGTACTCGCGCATCTTCTGCTGCAACTGCTCGATGTAGCCCGCGCCGTTGGTGGGCAGCGTGTCGCGCCCATCCATGAAGCAGTGGACGAAGACTCGCTCCACGCCGTTCTGCTTGGCCATGCGCAGCAGCGCATAAAGATGGTTCTGGTGCGAATGCACGCCGCCATCCGAGAGCAGTCCGAACAGGTGCAGCCTACGGTTGCCGGTGCGGGCTTTCGCCATTGCATCGAGCAGCACAGGGTGCTTCGCGAACTCACCGTTTTCGATCATGAGATCGATCTTGGTGATGTCCATGTAAACGATGCGCCCGGCGCCGATGTTGAGGTGACCTACCTCACTGTTGCCCATTTGCCCTTTGGGCAGCCCGACATAGCGTCCGCTGGTGTGAATGAGCGTGTTGGGGAACTCAGCCAGCAGGCGGTCGTAGTTGGGCTTGCGCGCCAGCGAGATGGCATTGGCGTCGGACGGCGGAGCATAACCCCAACCATCGAGGATGATGAGGACGAGGGGACGAGGTGGATTGGCCATTCGTATTTCCAATGACAAGTCAGTCCCGCTGGGCGGGCGGAATTAGGATAGCCCACCGCTTCCAGCGGTGGGTGAAGACAATCTCAGACTACCAACTTGAAACTTGAAACTCGAAAACTATCCCTTTGCCCTTGCCTTCTTCTTCCCCGCCAACTCTCCGCGATAATTCAGTGCCTTCAGCCCCAAGAAGCGCGCGGTCGGGCCGAGCTCTTCCTCGATGCGCAGCAACTGGTTGTACTTGGAGATTCGGTCGGTGCGCGAGGCCGAGCCGGTCTTGATCTGACCCGCACCGGTAGCGACGGCGAGGTCGGCGATGAACGTGTCTTCGGTCTCGCCTGAGCGATGCGAGATGACAGCGGTGTAGCGGTTTTCCCGAGCCAGGTTGATGGCGTCGATCGTCTCGCTCACTGAGCCGATCTGGTTCACTTTGATCAGGATTGAATTGGCGACGCCCGAGTCAATCCCGCGTTGCAAGCGCTGCACATTGGTTACGAACAGGTCATCGCCTACGAGCTGGATCTTGTCGCCGAGTTCGGAGGTCACCAGCTTCCAGCCTTCCCAATCATCTTCCGCAAAGCCATCTTCGAGCGAAACGATGGGATACTGCCGCGCCCAGTCTGCCCAGAACTTCACCATCTGCTCGCTGGAGTGCTCGCTCTTATCTGACTTTTTGAAAACGTACTTTTTCTTCGCAGAGTCATAGAACTCGCTGGCCGCCGGATCGAGTGCGATGGCGATTTGCTCGCCCGGCTTATAGCCCGCCTGCGTGATGGCCTCGAGTACGACCTCAATGGCTTCGGTGTTCGATTTCACCGACGGCGCGAATCCACCCTCATCGCCAACGGCAGTGTTGTAGCCGCGCTTCTTCAGCACACCTTTGAGCACGTGAAAGGTCTCGACACCCCAGCGCAGCGCTTCACTGAATGACTTCGCGCCCACAGGCATGACCATGAATTCCTGGAAGTCCACGTTGTTGTCGGCGTGCGCGCCACCGTTCAGGATGTTCATCATCGGCGTGGGCAACAGGCTGGCCGTGAATCCTCCGAGGTATTGGTACAACTCGATGCCGAGATGGTCCGCCATGGCGCGGGCGGCGGCCATCGAAACCGCGAGGATCGCATTTGCGCCCAGCTTGCTCTTGGTCGGCGTGCCGTCAAGCGCGAGCATAGCGTTGTCAAGCTCGAGTTGTTCACTGGCATCCATGCCTTCAAGTTCGGGTGCGATCACCTCATTCACGTTCTGTACAGCCTTCAGAACGCCTTTACCGGCATAACGGCCTTTATCGCCGTCACGCAGTTCCAGGGCTTCGTGCTCGCCAGTCGAAGCTCCGCTCGGGACAGCGGCGCGGCCTCGCGCTCCGCTCTCCAGAATTACATCGGCCTCGACAGTGGGGTTTCCGCGCGAATCCAGAATCTCGCGCGCCAGAATCAGCTCAATTTGCGTCATAGATATGAGTCCTGCATGTCTCGCCGGTGGATTTGCTTACGCTTCGGCGGCAGTGTTACGAAACATGCCATTATACGAGAGCCGCTATGGCATGTCGGTGACGGGAGACCAAGGCAGGCGGATACCGATTGCCGCAGGTGGGAGTCCCCCGGAAGTCAATGTAGTTGCAATTTCCCCTACGAAACCGTTTGCGGCTATGCTAGGGGTTCGGTATCCTCTTCGAAGTGGTCCAGACGTGCCCTAGATCCCGCGAGGCGCGCGCTGGCGGGCTGCAACAGCCTGATGGAGCGAACATCATGTGGAAGTCATCGCGAAGGGAAGATGAAGTGACACCTGTAAACCAGCCGACCCCAACCCCCCCTGCGCCGGCAGCGGCGCCGAGCGCGCCATTGCGCCCCGCCGAACCCGTGCGCAGCGATGCGCGCAGCAGCGAGATCGCCACCATTGGCAAGTCAGTCGTAGTAAAGGGAGAACTCTCCGGCAGCGAAGATTTGGTTGTGGATGGCGAAGTCGAAGGTTCGATCGCGCTGCGCGGTCAGAGCCTCACCATCGGCCCTAATGGGCGCGTGCGCGCCAATATCGAGGCCCGGAATGTAATTTTGCATGGCCGCGTGGATGGCGACATTCATGCCACGGACCGGGTGGAGTTGCGCAAGAGTGCGTCCTTGTCGGGTGACATCACGACAGC
>Ga0074046_10001034_pt1 | contig 25847 bp, 17 predicted proteins | sample BogForMeECP23OM3_FD_94441 | JGI IMG/M metagenome (GOLD analysis project Ga0074046, IMG submission 94441) | Bog forest soil microbial communities from Calvert Island, British Columbia, Canada - Bog Forest MetaG ECP23OM3 | ecosystem: Environmental > Terrestrial > Soil > Wetlands ...
CGGCATCCGGCGTCGGTCAGCAAGACTGCCCGCTGGTTGGCCGGCATGGGGGTGTAGCAAGTCAGGATATTGTATTTCTGCTTGTAGCCTTGCTGATTGCGTACTACCCAATCGGCGACGACGAAGTCGGTGAAGCTGTTGCCCGGGCACCATGTGTCGTAGCCGCGGTTAAAGACCGGGCGGTCGTAAACGAGGTTAACCACCGGATAAGGGACGTATTCGATTTTTGCGATCGCATCTTTTTGCTTCTGCGGCATGCCCTCGACGATCCGACCGGTGATGAGCTTCGGGGTCGCCATGATAACGCCCTTGGCCGCGACGGTCCGGGGTTTTCCGTCCTGAAGAAATATCACGTTCACACCGTGTTTCTGCGGAACAACAGCGACAGTTGCGGCATTCAGCAACATGCGGTCTTTGTGGGCAGCCATGATGTCCACAAGCCGCTGATTGATTGCGCCTAAACCGCCGGGCAGGGTGGTGCGATCATCCTTGCGGTCGGCACCGGCGATGTCATGCATTTCGCCGATTGCGATGACGGCAGCAGTCTCCTCGGTAGTGGCGCCCCAGTTGGAAGGGCCGTAACCGTCCCACCAAGCTTTCACCTCGGGCGGATATCCGTCGGTGAATTTGGAAAACGGAGTGAGATCCAATTCGGCAGCGTTCTTTGTGGCGTCGATCTTCAGCACGCTATCGCGAAATTTCTTGAAGCCGTCGCGCACGTTCTGCGGGTAGGGCAGCCGGTCAATGCCTTCGACCCACGTATCTGCGACGAACTCGCCGTTCACTATGGTGCCGTCCCAATTGGCGATAGGGAGCTGCTGCAAACCGATTTCCTTGGAAAACTCCACGGCCGCGTCGCCGACGACAAATGCGCCTCCGGTCGCGTAGGGAATGCCTTTGTAGTCTTCGAGATAGGAGTTGCCGCCCCAGTGAGGTTCCTTCTCCAGCAGCAGGAAATCCTTATCCCGCAGCAGGTAGGCAGCGGAGAGGCCGCTCACGCCTCCGCCAACGATGACCACATCATGCTTGCTGCTCGCTGGAGGATGGGCGAATTGATGCCCATCACGGATTTCGTGGCAGACTTGGTTATGCTCGCCATCAATCTCGGTCTGAGTCGCGCCCGCCGCGAGCAGTGAAAGGTCAATCGGACATCCCGCTGCCGCACTGCCCGCTACGACGAATCTTATGAAGTCCCTGCGTGTGGTACTCATACGGCTTCCTCCGTTGCGGGAGCCACGAGGTCGGCCACCTCTTCCCCGCTGCGTACGCGCAAGCGATACCAGATGACAATCATCGCCAGCGAAAAGACAAAAATGATGGTGGAGATTGCGTTGATTTCCGGCGTCATGCCGCGGCGCAGCCGTGACCAGATTTCCAACGGCAGCGTGTTTTCACGGCCAATGAGAAAAAAGCTGACCGCGATCTCGTCCATCGAAAGGGTAAAGATCAGCAGCGCCGCACCAATGACAGGCAGCTTCAGATTGGGCAGGGTCACGCGCCAGAACGTCTGCCAGTAATTTGCTCCGAGGTCGAGCGAGGCTTCTTCCTGCTTAGGGTCAGCTTTTTGTAAGCCGGCGAAGATCTCGGTGGTGGCGACGGCGATCAATGCCGTGCCGTGGCCGAGTGTGATGGTCAGTAGGCTAAGCTTTAGCCCCATCACGACCGCCAACATCAGCAGGGAAAGGCCGGTGATGATTCCCGGCAGAATCAACGGCAGTAGCACGAGATGGCGAAACAGTGCCTTCCCGGGAAATGAGACGCGATCGAGCGCGAGAGCTGCAGGCAGGCCGAGGCCAATCGAGATCGCCATTGCGCAGAACGCGACCATGAGGCTGTTGAGCACCGAGTCCCAGAGCGCGGAGTCTTGCGAGAGCTGGCGATACCAATCCAGCGTGAGATTTCGCGGCGGGAAACCTCCGACCCCAGCTCCGTTAAACGAGTACAAGATCAGAACAACAATGGGCAGATAGAGGAATGCGAATACCAGCGCTGCGTAAACAGCAAGCCAGCGCGGACTGCCGTTGCTGCGCTCGCTCACGCGAAACTCCATTTCTTCTCCAGTCGTTCGGTGGCGAACAGCAGCGCGATCACCAGCACCATCATGCAGGCGGAGATCGCTGCGCCCAACGGCCAGTTATAGGCCGCTCCAAAGAGACTTACTACGATATTGGAGATCATAATGCCGCTGGGCCCGCCAACCAGCAGCGGCGCAAGAAAGTCGCCCAGGCTGAGCACGAAAGAGAAGGTTGCTCCAGCAATCAAGCCCGGGATTGACAACGGCACAATCACCCGCCAGAACGTCTGAAGGGGCGTCGCGCCAAGATCGTGCGAAGCTTCCACCAGTGGGCGCGGGATGTGCTCCATGGCGGCATAAATGGGCAGGAACGTGAAAGGCGTATAGATGTGGGTCAGTGTAAGTACGACGGCGAACGGACTGTAGAGCAGGAAGCCCTGCGGGTGATTGGTAATGTGCAGGTATTGCAGCAACATGTTGAAGACGCCGTCACTGCCGAGAATCGTCTTCCACGCATAAGCACGCGCCAGGTAGCTGACCCACAACGGAATGATCACGAGTTGATACAGCAATTCTTTACGGGCTCCAGCATGAAATGAAACGAAATACGCGAGCGGATACCCGAGCAACAGCGAGAGCAACGTGACAATTCCGGCAATGCGCATGGAGCGCAACAGAACTTCAAGGTAAACCGGAACGCGCAACAGTTCGCTGTAGTTGCGAAGGTTCCATTGGTGGACGATCTGTTGGCTTGGCGTCACCGTCCAAAAGCTGTAAAGAAACAGCAACCCGTAAGGCAGCAACATGAACAGGATCACCCAGGCGATCGGGGGAAGCGCAACTGCGAGTTTGTAAGCGCGGGAATACATTTGTCTGCTTTTCGCTACTACAGTCCTTCCGTTAGCTCTGTGGCCTTGGGCTCACGACAACGAAACACGATTCAATCTCTTACCCGGACCGCGTCCTCCGCGGAGAAGGCAAACTCCATCTCGCTTGTGTCACTCTTGGCTGAGGTCTTCACCAACAGGCGATCGCCGCTGGCGCATTCGATTTGCCACAACTCGGTTGCACCCTGGAAAACCTGGTTCACGATCTGCGCACGAAAGCGTACCGAACCGTCGGCAGAGAGCGAACCTGCGGCTGCCTTGACGATGCACTCGGGTCGCACCGAGAAGGTTGCCGGGCCGTCCAACTCTGTTGTGGGCCATCGCAAGCCACCGCACTCGGCAATTCCCGCATTTACATTGGCGCGCATTAGATTGGTCTGACCGATGAACTGGGCGACGTATGCGGTGGCAGGCCGGCGATAAATCTCCTGCGGCGCAGCGACCTGTTCAAGCTCTCCCGCGCGCAACAACGCGATCCGGTCCGACATGGTCATTGCTTCTTCCTGGTCGTGGGTGACGAAAAGGAATGCGATCCCCAGCTCGCGCTGTAGGGTCTTGAGTTCTAACTGCATCTGGCGGCGCAGATTGGCGTCAAGAGCTGACAACGGCTCATCCAGCAGCAACAGCTTGGGACGATTCACCAACGCACGCGCCAGTGCGACACGTTGCTGTTGCCCGCCGCTGATCTTGGCGGGACTCGCCTGCGCATAAGCGGACATTTTCACCATCGCCAGCGCGTCATCCACCCGCGACTTGACCTCGTCCGCAGGGGTCCCGCGAACCCGCAGGCCGTAGGCGACATTGTCGAAGACGGAGAGGTGCGGAAACAGCGCGTAGTTCTGGAACACGGTATTGACGCTGCGCTTATAGGGAGGCAGCACATCCAGACGTTCGCCCGACATCAATATCTCGCCTGCGCTGCAAGCTTCGAATCCGGCTATCAAGCGTAGCAGGGTCGTCTTGCCGGAACCGCTCTCACCTAGCACGCTAAGAAACTCGCCTTCCGCACAATCCAGGGTGACGTCACGCAGCACGGCTTTTTTGCCGAACTGTTTCGCTACGCCGCGAATCGAAAGCAGCGTCTTCGAGACCGTGTTCGGGTTCGGCGACAGCGTAGTGGCAATGGAGGGCTGATTCATTCTTACTGGGCTGCTTTCACCTGATTCCAGATCTCGTTGTACTTTGCGCGGCGCGGCACGTTCTCCCAGAAGTAAATGTGCTTCTGGTAGGCCTCAACATCGTCGAGGTGCAGGCCCTTGCGTTGCTCGGCGCTCATGTACTGCGCTGCTCCCGGGTTCGCCGGAGTGTAACCGGTCACGTCGGAGACCATCTTCTGCGTCTTTGCCTCGATCATGTATTCCAGAAAGCGCGTTGCCAATTCTTTGTTCTCGCTGGCCGAGGTGATCATCAGGTGGTCAATCCAGCCGGTAGTATTTTCTTTCGGGCTGGTTTCGCCAATGGGAAATCCCAGCTTGCGCAACTGGTTGGTCATCAGCGGCCAGCCCATCGCTGCTACTACTTCGTGGTTCTGAAAGAGGTTGGTTAGCTCGCCGCCGGTGGTCCAGAGCTTCCGTATATTCGGCTTCAGTTCCAACAGCTTCGCCCTGACCTTTTCCAGCTCCTCGTCGCTCAGGTTGTAGAGGTGCGAAGGCGGTTTGTCGTAGCCGAGAACCTGCGCAGCCATGTACACGGTCGATAAGTCGTCCCAGGCGGAGATCTTCTCCCGCAGCTTCGGGTCCCACAGTTCGCTCCAGCTCTGCGGAGCCTCTTTGAAGTAGGTAGTGTCGTAGAGCAGCGGGTTCGGTCCCCACATGAATGGGACACCGTACACCTGCCCGTTGGCTTTCACCAAGGGAAGTTCGCGCAGTTGCTGCGATGTCTGGTTGTAGCTTGGGATCTGCGTAAGGTCGAGGGGCGCGGCGAGCCCGGCTTCGACAATGCTGGTGGCCACATCGCTCGACGGCGAAATCACGTCGTAGTTCTTGGCGGAGCCGCCGCGAAGCTTTGCCATGAGCTCGTCGCTCGAGCCCATGTAAGAAGCCTTGACCGTGCACTTGCACTGCTCCTCGAAACCGCGCACAAACGACGGATCGGCGTAGCCTTCCCACACAAGAAGGTTCAGCGTCGGCGTGCGCTTCGAGCATGAGACGAGCAGAGCTGACGCTGCGACCAGCAGTGCAAAAACGAAGCGTAAAGACAGTCGTGGCGAACGAAATCTACACTTCATTCCTTCTCCAGTCACGCGATGGGTTAGAACGTCGGCGGAGTATTCACCCAAAGCAGAACCGTTTGGCTCTTTCCAGAATTTTGCCATGTGTGTGGCGTGCTGCTCTCGAAGTAGAAACTGTCGCCTGGCTTCAGCGCGTACTCTTCACCGTCGAGCGAAATGTGCAACGTTCCCCGAAGTACGAAGATGAATTCCTCGCCTTCATGCGCGTACGACTCGCCGCTTCCGGCTCCCGGAGCGATGGTGAACAGGTGCGGCTCCATCACCGTGTTTCCCCATGCCAACAAGTCCAGCCGCACGCCCGAACCGGCATTCAGTTGTTTTCGCTCACGCCGGCGCACCAGGTGAGGGCTCGCCTCCGCCGTCGCATCGAAGAAGTCGAGGATTTTGAGCTTGTAATAACGAGCAAGTTTGCGCAGCGTTCCCACCGACGCACTCATTTGCGAACGCTCAATCGCGCTGAGGAACCCGACCGAGATGCCCACGGCTTGCGCCACCTCGGCCAGGGATAGCCCACGGGTGATGCGCAACTGCCGCAATCGTGTGCCCACCGCAGCGGAGCCGTTGTTTCGAGGAGGTCTCACCAGACCCTTGGTTTTCAACATTTCGACGATGGCCGGGCCGTTGAGTCCTCGCACGCGTCGCAAGAAGCGCGCCTGCTTCAGGACTTCCAACTGTTCTTTTGAGTAGAGGCGGTATTGGCTGTCGGTGCGGTCTGGACGAATCATCCCCAGTCGCTCCCAGGAGCGAATCACGGAAGCCGAGACGCCTGTCAGGCGCGAAACGTCGCCGATCTTGAGATATCCGCCACTATTGCTTCCGTATGCCAATGACAGAGCGATCGAACCGTTTTTGTGAAGCTTTTTCAAGTTTAGGTTGACAGAGTGACGCCGGGTTCTCTAACGTTGCGGGATTATAGCAAGGTTTGCTCGGGTCGCTAGTCACTTGTTCTGGGCCGTTGCTCCGGACGGTTCCAAGCAGTGCGCGCGCAAGGGGGGCCGATGTCCAGGTTAGGCGTCCGTTTGGGTTCGCTTGCCTTACTCAGCATGGTTTTCGCGTTCTGCTGGAACGCATTTGCGCAAAGCACGGGCGGCAGGATCGTCGGGCGGGTCACGGATCCCAGCGGCGCCGTGATTCCCGACGCTACGGTCACCCTTACCAACGATGCGACCGGCGTCAGCAATCACACCCAGTCGAACAAAAGCGGCGACTACTCCTTTCCGACGGTCGCCGTCGGCAGCTACACCATCGAGTTCGAAGCCACGGGATTCAAAAAGCTGACGCGCAAGCAGGTCGCTCTCGACCTGAACCAGACCCTCACCGTCAACGGCACCCTCGAACTTGGCGCGGCAACGGAGACAGTCGAGGTCACCTCCGAGGCACCGCTCATTGATACCAGCTCCACCCAACTCGGAGCCACCGTTGACGCCCTCATGGCCACCCAGTTGCCCCTTAACACCCGCGACACGTATCAGCTCCTGCAATTGCAGCCGGGAGTGATGTCTAACGTCGGAGGCAGCAACTCCATCGCCTACGGGAGCGACCAGCCGGGGGTAGTTTCAGTCAACGGCGGCCGCGGACGCTCCAACAATTTCAACGTGAACGGAGGCGACGCCAACGATTTGTTCGCCAACCTTCCCACGGTTCAGCCCAGTCCCGACAGCATCGCCGAATTTCGAGTTCTGACGAACACGTTTGATGCCGAATACGGACGCAATTCCGGCGCCGTCATCAACGTCGTCACCAAGTCCGGGACGAACGAATTCCACGGCAACGCCTTCGAGTTTTTTCGCAATGGCGTGCTGAATGCCCAGGGCTACTTCAACGTTGTCAAGCCGCAGTTCCAGCAGAACCAGTTTGGCGGAACATTCGGCGGCCCCATCAAGAAGGACCGCGCATTCTTCTTCCTTTCCTACGAGGGTCGCCGCATCAAGCAAGGCATACCTAGCGCGCAGTTTTACGTGCCCAACCAGAACCAGCGCAATGGAGACTTCAGCAGCGTAACCGGCGGCTTCCAGGGCCAGATCGCCAACCAGGCAACAGCCGACCTCTTGAATAATCGTACTGGCTGCCTTGGCGCCCTTGGCCTCTCCAACCCACTTTCCACTCAGGGTGACACGGTGCCCATTCCTTACTCGTCGATCTTCACTAACAATCAGATCCCGACGCCTTGCATGGATCCGACGGCCGTGGCGCTGATGCAGCTCTATGTCCCGCTGCCCAACCAGCCCGGCAACCTGTTCCAGTCGGTCCCCAACCAGATCGTCAACGGCGATCAAGGATCGGTGAAGTTCGACTACCGTCTCACCAACAACCAGAACCTGAACGTCTACTACTACATCAACGATTCGATCACGAACCAGGCCTTCTCGTTCTTCCAGGCCGCCGGCGCCAACGTGCCCGGCTTTGGCGCGCAGATTCCCACCACTGTGCAACAACTGAACATTGCCCACATCTGGACCATCAGCAACAGCCTGGTCAACGAGGGTCGCTTCACCTACATGCGCGAGAACCAGATGGGCTTCCAGGCGCCCGCGCGCACCAACCTCGTGCAGAACTCCTGTCAAGGTCTCGTCCCCGCCAGCCAGTGTTTTAGCGACCCCAACAATCCCAGCGGAGGAATCACTCCCGGCCTGGGCAAGAACTACGAAGGAGTTCCCTTCATCGTGGTTCCCGGTTCGTTTTCCATCGGCAACAATTTCGAAGGCCAGCTTCCGCAGATCGGCAACAGCTACGTCTGGGCTGACAACATCAGCAAGCAACTCGGCGCGCACGCTCTGAAATTCGGCGCCGACATTCGCTACATGCAGTTCAACCAGACGCTCTACTACAACGTCAACGGATACTTCCAGTACAGCAGTACGGATCCCAATAGCCCGGGACTGCTCGCCGATCCCGTCAACGGAATCTACAACTACTTGCCCGATTACCTGCTCGGCTTGCCCTACAGCTACTCACAAGGTTCGGCGCAGACCGAGCACGTTCGCAACAACGCCTACTACCTCTTCGGGGAGGACAGCTGGCGCATCAAGCCGAACGTGACCCTCAACTACGGGCTCCGCTGGGAATTGGACACGCCGCTCGCTGACGTTCTCGGCCACGTGCAAACCTTCCGGCCCGGTCAGGCTACAACGCAATACCCTTGCCAGCTCAGTCCCAATAATCCTCTCGTGCAGGTGTACGGCTCCACCGACTGCAGCCCCACCGGCCCCGCGAACGCCGTGAACCCGCTCGGCTTGGTTGTGCCCGGCGACAGGGGCATCCCTCCCGGAATGACCCAGACCTACTACAAGGCTTGGGCGCCCCGCATTGGCATTGCCTGGAGTCCGAGCGCCAGCAAGGGATGGTTACATAAGGTCACGGGTGATCCCGGCACGTTCACCATCAAGGCCGGCTACGGCGTTTTCTATAACCCCATCGAGCAGTTGGTGCTCGAGCAGTTCGGCGCCGAGCCTCCCTTCGGCGGCAGCAGTACCATTTACAACACCACATTCAACACCCCATTCGTCGATCAGACTGGCACGCAGTACCCCAATCCCTTCAACGGCATCATCTCGCCACCGCGGGGTACTCCGATCGACTGGTCCACCTATCGCCCGATTCTGCTCTACGGCGATATGCAGCCGCACATTCGGACGCAGTATTCTGAGCAGTACAACCTCACCATCCAACGTGCCCTCGGCGGGAACATGATGATGCAGGTAGGTTACGTGGGCTCGCAGGGACACCGCCTGCTGGTTTCGCACGATATCAATTACGGGAATGCGCAGTCGTGTCTTGACCTCATGAACCTGTCGGCTTACAACAACGATTCCAGTTACACCTGCGCGCAGAACTCGTCCGACAACTCGTACTACATCCCTCCGAGTGCCACGCTGCCAGCGAACTTCACTTTGCACGTCCCTTACGGCGGCCCAGGCGGAGGGCCCTTCGTGCTGAATGGCGGCCCCAACGGCACGCCGGTGTCGGCTCTCGCTCCCAATGGCATAACTCTAGTGGGATTGCGGCGCTATTCTTCACCGCTGTGCCAACCCCTGACCGGAGCCGGATGCCCCGCAGACGGCATCCCCGTCTTCTCCAGCATCTTTGCCGAGGACACCATTGCCAATTCCAACTACAACTCCTTCCAGGCCATGGTGCAGCGGAATTTCTCTCGCGGGCTGCAGTTCCAGGTCGCTTATACCTGGGCCAAGTCGTTCGACTACGGCTCCAGCTTCGAGGGCCAACTCAATCCCGTTGATCCCCGCTTGAGCTACGCGCTCTCCGAGTTCGACGCGCGCCAGCGCCTGGTCATAAATGGTTACTGGCAGTTTCCTGTGCAGCAGTACCAGGGCATGAAGGGCATCCTCCTCGACGGATGGGCGATGTCCGGCATCATCACCCTGCAGTCCGGCTTCCCAATTCGCATCACCGCAGGCGGGCAGGACAACGAGCTCAACACCAGTTACTTTTTCGAGTCGGCCGGAGAGCCCAACCAGATGCAGCCCTTCAAGACCCTGTCGCCGCAAAGTCACGCCAACTTCTACTTCAACCCCAATGTCTTTTCCATCGATCCGAATTCCATCAACTACCTCACCGGACAGCCATTGCTCGGCACCTACGGGAACACTCCGCGTACCGTCTGCTGCGGCCCCGGCATTGCCAACTTCGACATGAGCCTGGAAAAGACCAACAAGATCGGTGAGCGGGTGAACACCCTCTTCCGCGTTGACTTCTTTAATCTTTTCAACCACACCCAGTTCTACAACCCGGTGGGCGACGCCACCAGCCTGCAGTTCGGCCAGGTCAACACCACCCGCGACCCGCGGTTGATCCAGTTTGCTGTGAAGGTCTCGTTCTAAAGCGAAGGCCGGGAAGACGCGCCGGCCTCAGATTCTTAACGATTCTTAGGAGTGTTTTATGCACGAGCAGTTGCGGAATGAAATTGCCACATTCGAACGGCGCACACCGAAGTCCGCGGAAGCCCACAAGCACAACCTGCAGCGACTGCCCTTGGGGGTTGCGAGCAACTATCGCGCCTATGATCCCCACCCGATTTTCGTCAAAGAAGCGCAGGGCAGCAGGTTTCGCGATCTCGACGGCAACGAGTACATCGACCACAACCTCTGCTTCGGAGCGCTGATGGCAGGCCACTGCCATCCCGCCGTGATGAAGGCAGTCGAGAAGCGCCTGACTACCGGAACCATGTTCGGCATGCCGCACGACATGGAATGGGAACTGGCGGAAGAAATTTGTGCCCGCTTTCCGATTGAGATGGTTCGCTTCGGCAATAGCGGAACGGAAGCAACCATGCACTCCGTCCGCCTGGCGCGGGCCGCGACCGGGCGCGACCGCATTATCAAGTTTGAGGGCGGGTACCACGGATTGCATGACGCTGCCCTTGTCAGCGTCAAGCCTCACGACGACCAGGTGGGCGACGTCAAGTCTCCTAACTCCGTGCCCGGCGGACTTGGTGTCCCCAAGGCAAGCCTTGCCAATGTGCTGGTCGCCAGCTTCAACGATCTGGAATCTGTTGAGTACCGCTTCAAACAGTATCCCGGCGAAATCGCGGCGCTGATTCTGGAGCCCATCATGATGAATGTCGGCCTCTGCATGCCGGAGCCGGGATTTATCGAAGGGCTGCGCGAATTGTGCAATAAATATGGGGCCCTACTCATCTTTGATGAGGTGAAGACGGGAGCGAAATTGTGCTGGGGCGGGGCCTCCGAATACTACGGTGTAAAGCCCGACATGATCTGCCTTGCCAAGTCGATTGGCGGAGGTCTACCGCTCGCCGCTTTCGGTGCATCGAAGCCGGTGATGGACCTGATTTCGCAGCACAAGGTCTTTCACGGCGGCACATACAACACAAATCCCGTGTCAATGGCGGCGGGGCTGGCTATGTTTCGCGAAGTTCTGACGCGCGAAAATTATGCGCATATCGAAAAGCTCACCCACAAACTGGCTACCGGTTATCGCGAGACCGTCGCCAAAGTTAGATTAAATGCTTACGTCGTCTTCGCCGGAGCCAATGGCGCGCTGATGTTTGCTCCCAGGGAAATCCGCAATTATCGTGATTGGCTGAAAGTCGACACGGACCTGTGGAAGCAGTACTGGTTCGCGATGGTCAATCGTGGCGTTATGCCCCAACCCTACTGGTGGGACGAGCAATGGACCATCTCCGTTCAGCACAGCGAGGAGGACATCGACAAGCACCTCGAAGTCTTTGCCCAGATCGCACCCGCTCTGGCGGAGGCACAGACGGAGAAGTTATCTGCCGTAGCGGTGCACTAAGCCAGCGCATAGGCGGGATCAGCCTTGGCCAACACCGAACCTCAACACGAAGTGGCGCACCTCCGGCGGGTCCTCGGACGCTGGGATCTGGTGTTGCTGTTCGTGGTCGCAATCGTCAACCTCAATGTGGTTCCCGCGATCTCCGCTTCCGGCGGCATGACTGTCTGGCTATGGCTGATCTCGCTCCTGTTCTTCTTCTGGCCACAGGGCATGGCCGTCGTCGAGCTCTCGCACCGCTATCCAGGAGAAGGCGGCATCTACCTCTGGACCAAGAAGGTCTTTGGCGATTTTCACGGCTTTCTCTCCGGCTGGTGCTATTGGACCAACAACATTTTTTACGTGCCCAGCGTGGTGCTGATTTTCCTTGGCATCGCGGTGTTCACCGCTGGGCCGAAAGCGGTGGGACTAGCCAACAGCCAGGTCTTCACCTTCATCTGCGCGTTCTTACTGCTCGTGTTGCTGGCCATCCTAAACGTGGTCGGCCTCGGCGTCGGCAAATGGGTCAATAACATCGGCGGCATCGGCACCGCCTTGGCGTCTTTCATTCTGATCGGACTCGGCATCACAGTCACGCGCCGCTTCGGCATGAACCTCACGCCGCACGACATGCGAATTCCTTTCGACCTGAGCTTGTTGTCTGCCTTCGGCGTAGTTTGCTTCGCGTTGGTGGGGCTGGAACTGGCGTCGATTATGGGGGACGAGATTCAGGACCCACGCAAAACCGTCCCGTTCGCCGTGGCCTGGGGAGGCTTGATCTCGGGCGTCCTCTACATCGGTTGTACCGTGACACTTCTGATTGCCGTACCCCGCTCTGAAATTTCGGCGTTGCAGGGTATTCCCCAAGCCGTCAGCAGCATGTCTGACAAAGTGGGACTGCCCTGGCTGGTCTCGCCCTTCGCTCTGGTGCTGAGCATTTCAATTGCTGGAATCGCATCGGCCTGGCTGTCCGGCTCGGCCCGCATTCCGTTCGTCGCTGGGTTAGATTCGTACCTGCCCAGCGCGCTGGGAAGGCTGCATCCCAAGTTCGCTACGCCCTATATCGCGCTATTTGTGCAGACCGGCATATCGGTCGTGTTTTTGGCGATGAGTTTTATCGGCGCGCAGGTCAAGGAAGCCTTCCAAACGCTCCTGGATCTGGCGGTTGTACTCCAGCTGATACCGTTTCTCTACATGTTCGCCGCACTCATCCGATTGGCGTCCAGCGACTCGCGCGAAGCCGGTTACTACAGCCCGAATGTCCTCCGGCTAGCCGGAATTAGCGGGTTTACGGTAACTTGCTTCGGAATTGCACTGGCTTTTTTCCCTCCCCCGAACATCACGTCGAGGGTAACGTTCGAGATCAAGATGTGGGTTGGAACCATTGCATTGTTGCTTCTGGCAGGCTTCTTTTTCTTCGTGTACGGCAATCGCAAAACCGCCCCTCAGGCAGACCCCTCCGGGGCTTAGTTGGTTTGGAGATTCTATGAGCTCAACCGCCATTGCACAGGCGCAGAAATATCAGATGTACATCAACGGCGAATGGGTCGCCAGCGATAACGGCAAGACTTTCCCGGTTTACGATCCATCGACGGAACAGGTGATCGCCGAAGTTCCCGATTCCAATGCTAAGGACGTGGACCGCGCGGTGGCTGCCGCCAAGGACGCGTTCGAAAACGGTCCCTGGGCCGCCAGCACCGCGCAGGAACGCGGCCGCGTGCTCTTCAAGCTGGCGGAAGCCGTTCGCCAGAATGCATCCGTCCTCGCTGAATTGGAGGCCCGCAACAGCGGTAAACCGATCGTCGAAGCCGAGTATGACATGAGCGACGTTGCCACTTGCTTCGAGTATTACGGCGGGCTGGCAACCAAGATCTCCGGACACGTCAACCCCGTTCCCGATAACGCACTCAGCCTGTCGCTCAAGGAACCGGTCGGCGTCGCCGGACAGATCATCCCTTGGAACTATCCGCTGCTGATGGCCGCATGGAAATTGGCTCCCGCGTTGGCCGCTGGTTGCACTTGCGTGCTGAAACCGGCGGAGCAGACGCCCCTGAGTGTTCTTGAACTCGCCAAACACTTCGAGGCGTGCGGTCTGCCCAATGGAGTGGTGAACATCGTCACGGGCTTTGGCGAGACCGCTGGAGCGCCGCTGGTGCAGCATCCTGACGTGAACAAGATCGCCTTCACCGGCAGCGCTGCGGTTGGCAAGCAGATCGTGAAGATGGCGGCCGACACGGTGAAGCGCGTCACGCTCGAACTCGGCGGAAAGTCGCCCAACATCTTTTTCGCAGACGCCGATTTCGAAGCTGCTATCGACGGCGCGCTGTTCGGCGTGTTCATCAATCAGGGCGAAGTCTGCTCGGCGGGCAGCCGAATTCTGGTGCAGCGGCCTATCTACAACGAGTTTGTCGAGGCCATGGCGGCAAAGGCCAAAACGATCAAGCTCGGTCCTCCCCTCGAGCGCGCAACCAAGATGGGCCCTCTGGTCAGCAAAGAGCAATACGACCGCGTGTGCTCCTATCTGGAACTCGGCAAGAAAGAGGGCAAATTGGCGGCCGGCGGCGACCGTCCCAAGGACATCGAACGGGGCTACTACGTTATGCCCACTATCTTCTACGATGTCGACAACAGCGCCCGGATCGCCCGCGAAGAAATATTCGGCCCGGTTGCGAGCGTGATTCCCTTCGACGACGAAGGCGACGCTGTGAGAATCGCCAACGACTCACCTTATGGATTAGCGGCCGCTGTCTGGACCCGCGACATCTTCAAGGCATTCCGTGCCGTGAAGAAAATTCGCGCCGGAATCGTGTGGGTCAACCACATGCAACCGACCTACGTCGAAGCGCCTTGGGGAGGCTTTAAGCAGTCCGGCTTCGGCCGCGAACTCGGCCCGTGGGGCATCGAAGAATACCTGGAAACCAAGCAGGTCCATATTAATCTCAACGAAGCGCCGATCGGGTGGTACTGAGATGGGAGCGATAAAACTAAGAACCGGGGTGCCCGGTCCTCGCTCGCAGGAGTTACACCTCCGTCGCGAGCAGGCCGTTCCACGCGGCCTGTCGCACGCCACGCCGATTTACGTCGTCAGGGCAGAAGGCGCGTTGCTAGAAGACGTCGATGGCAACGTCTTCATTGACCTCGCCGGAGGCATCGGATGCCTCAATGTGGGACATCGCAACGCCGCCGTGACCGCTGCAATCCACCAGCAGGTTGATCGCTTCCTGCACACCTGCGTGCAAGTCACGCCATACGAGGACTACGTCTCCCTGGCGGAAGTCATGAACCGCATTACGCCAGGCAAATTCGCCAAGAAGACGATCTTCGTAAACACCGGCGCTGAAGCGGTGGAGAACGCGGTGAAGATTGCGCGCGCCTACACCAAGCGTCCGGCCATCGTGTGCTTCGAAGACGCTTTTCACGGCCGCACCCTGCTGGGAATGGCGCTCACCAGCAAGACTCATCCCTACAAGGCCGAATTCGGGACCTTTCCCGGTGACATTTACCGCCTTCCTTACGCGTATTGTTACCGCTGCTCGTACGGCAAGTCGTATCCCAGTTGCAAGATTCACTGCGCTTCACGGGCATTCGAAGAATTTTTTCGTCGCCATGTTGCGCAGGAAGACGTCGCGGCCATCATTGTCGAACCTGTGCTTGGCGAGGGCGGCTTCGTGGTTCCGCCACCTGAGTTCTTCGCCGAACTGCGCGCCACTTGCGACAAATACGGCATCGTCCTTATTGCCGATGAAGTGCAGACGGGGTTCGCCCGCACCGGTGCCATGTTCGCCTGCGAGCGCTACGGCTTGGTGCCCGACATCTTGATCAGCGCGAAATCGCTGGGTGGAGGACTGCCACTTGCCGCCGTCACCGGCAAGGCCGCCATCATGGACGCGGCCGGCCCTGGGGGACTGGGCGGCACCTTCGCCGGCAATCCAGTCTCCTGCGCAGCCGGGCTCGCTGTTATCGACGCGATCGAGAAGGAAAATCTCTGCGAGCGCGCGGTGCAACTCGGCGAGCACTTCAAGCATCGTGCTCGCGGCTGGCAGCGGCGCTGGCCCATCATTGGCGAAGTCCGAGGACTGGGTGGCATGTGCGCCATCGAACTGGTCGAACCGGGTACGCGCCGCCCAGCCGCAGACGAAACCGACAAGATCACCCGTTATTGCTACAAGCACGGTGTAATTGCGCTCTCGGCCGGATCGTTCAGCAACGTAATCCGCGTGCTCATGCCGCTGGTCATTACCGACGCACAGTTCGACGAAGCGCTCGACGTTTTTGAAGCGGCGCTCGACGACGCCGTCGGCACCAGGACGGAACAGGCCCAGGCCGTGCATCAATAACCGAGACTCTGCGGGGTAGTGAAACAGGATCAGGGGTAGCCACACTACTGCTTCACGCCTACAACGCAGTCCCGCAGGGACGACAGAATTTAGCCCAGCGCTTCAGCGCTGGGTCGGACGAACAATATTGACGCGAGTCCCGGGAGGGACGGCAGATGATCCCCGGCGCTTCAGCGCCGGCTAGAGCCGAGGAATTTATGACCACCACCGCACCAACCCGAGTCGCTGACGCGTTGAACTACATCGGCGGCGAATGGCGCAAGAGCACCGCCACTGAAAGACTCGACGTGGTGAATCCCGCGACCGCGGAAGTCATCGGCCGCGTGCCTATGTCGACCGCAACCGAAGTGGAGGCAGCGGTCGCAGCCGCTGAGCGCGTGAAAAGCCAATGGCGGCGCATGCCTCCCGGCGAACGGGTGCAATACCTCTTCGCGCTCAAGCAACTGCTCGAAGACCACATCGACGAACTGGCTCGCACCGTCGTCATGGAAAACGGCAAGACCCTGGCGGAAGCCAAGGGCGAAGTGCGCCGCGCCATCGAAAATGTCGAGGTTGCCTGCGGCATTCCCATGCTCATGCAGGGCTACAACCTCGAAGACATCGCAGTGGGCATCGACGAATCCATGATTCGCCAGCCCGTCGGTATCGTCGCCGCCATCACCCCCTTTAACTTTCCGGCGATGATTCCCTTCTGGTACCTGCCCTACGCCATCGCCTGCGGCAACTGTTTCCTGCTCAAGCCGTCGGAAAAAGTCCCGCTGACGATGCAATTGGCGTTCCGGCTGCTCGAGCGGCTGAACCTGCCTAAGGGCGTCATTGCCCTGATCAACGGCGGGCGCGAAGCGGTCGATGCCATCCTCGACCATCCCAAAATCCGGGCCATCAGTTTCGTCGGTTCGACGCCTGTCGCGAGGTACATCTACTCGCGTGCCGCAGCCAGCGGAAAGCGTGTTCAGTGCCAGGGTGGAGCGAAGAACCACGCTATCGTTTTGCCGGACGCTGATCTCGACACCGCCACCGCAGTCGTCGGCGAGAGCGCCTTCGCCTGCGCCGGACAGCGTTGCCTTGCCGTCTCTGTGGCCGTGACCGTTGGTGACGCCCAGAAGAAATTTCGCGACGCTGTCACGGAAGTCGCCGCCTCGATCAAAATGGGCTACGGTCTCGACGACGGCGTCCGCATGGGGCCAGTCATCACGCCCGACAGCCGCGCACGCATCGAGGGATTGATCTCCAAAGGGGCCAGCGACGGCGCGAAGATCGTTTGCGACGGTCGTGGCATAAAGGTCTCTCACTATGAGTCGGGCAATTTCGTCGGCCCCACAGTCATCGACGGAGTGGCACCGTCGAGCGAGCTTTCAGCCACGGAAGTCTTCGGCCCGGTGCTGAGCCTCGTCCACGCAAACACACTGGACGAGGCCATCGCCATCCTCGGACAAAGCCAGTACGGCAATGCGGCGTCGCTATTCACCACCAACGGCGCGAACGCGCGACGTTTCAAGTATGAGGCGCCCGCCGGCAACATCGGCATTAACATCGGCGTGGCTGCTCCAATCGCGTATTTCCCCTTCAGCGGATGGCGGTCCAGTTTCTTTGGCGACCTCCATGCGCAGGGCCGCGATGCCGTCGAGTTCTACACCGAAAAGAAAGTAGTCATCGAGCGCTGGGCGTAGGCTGCTGCTGGACGGAGTTATCGAACGGTGAGTACCCGAAACAAGTCTATCCTCTCATTGATCCTGGCACTAGCCGGGGCAGCATGCATGTACGCCTTCGGTATTGCGAAGAATCGCGGAATTATCAAACCGCTAACGGAAGAAATATTCGGTGTTACCTTTTTCGTATTCGTGCTTTGGCTTGTGTATCTGAACATCCGCTCTACGAGGCATTGAATTTAATTCCTGGCTCTGAGAAATATGTCATGACTGACACCATTCGACAATATCGCGACCACGTCATCACCAGCTTCGTGAAGGCAGTCCAGCCCGTCGTCATCGAGAGCGCGCAGGGCTGCATCATTCGCGACGCTTCCGGCAAAGAATACCTCGACTGCTTTGCCGGCATCTCGGTGGTCAATGCCGGTCACTGCAATCCTAAGGTCATCGCTGCCGCTAAGGCCCAGATGGACAAGCTCGTCCACTGCGGGTCGTATATCTATCATTCCCCGGCCACCGGCGAGCTGGCCGAAAAGTTGGCGCAGATCATGCCTTCACCGCGACTGCGTAAGTCGTTCTTCGCCAACAGCGGAGCCGAAGCCATCGAGGGCGCACTGAAAGCAGCGCGGCTGTTTACCGGCAAGCACGAGATCGTCGCCCTGCAAGCCTCGTTTCACGGACGCAGCTGGGGCACGCTCAGCATCACCGGCAACCAGGGCCGAAAGAAGCGCGGCGGGCCTTACGCGCCCGGCGTCACGTTTGTTCCTGCGCCTTACGTCTATCGCTCGCCGTGGCCCGACGATCCCGAGCGCTGCGTCGATTTCTGGTGCCAGTCCCTCGAAGACGCAATTCGCTTCTCCACTTCGGGCGATGTTGCTGCTTTTATCGCCGAGCCCCTCATGGGGGAAGGCGGAATCATCGTGCCGCCGCCCGGCTACTTCCGGGCGATCAAGCAGGTGCTCGATCGCCACGGCATTCTCTTCATCGCCGACGAAGTGCAGTCGGGCTTCGGCCGCACCGGCAAGATGTTCGCCATTGAGCATTACGGCGTCGAACCCGACATCCTCGTCACCGCGAAAGGCATCGCCGACGGCTTTCCCCTCGGTGCCTTCACCACGCGAGACGAAATAGCAGCGTCCTTCAAGCCCGGGGATCACCTGTCCACCTTCGGCGGCAATCCGGTTTCCTGTGCCGCCGCCAGTGCCAACATCGAGTTCATACAAGAAGAGCATCTCTGCGACCATGCCGTCGAGATCGGCAACTATCTCATCGGCCGGCTGAACGACCGGAAGCGCGATCTTCCTCTCATCGGCGAAATTCGCGGCCTCGGCCTCATGATCGGCATCGAGCTGGTGCTGGACGAGAAGCGAACCCCTGCCTCGGCCGAGGCTGAAGCCGTTCGCGATCATTGCCTCGCCAACGGCGTCCTCATCGGCGTAGGCGGAGTGTACGGAAACGTCGTCCGCATCCAGCCGCCACTGGTAATTTCGCGCGAGCAGATCGATCGCGCGATCAATTCGCTTGCACGGGCTTTCGAGCAGTTACAGTCACAGCCAAAACATGCGGCGATGGCACGGTAAGGGGTCTTCCGTTTGGCTGCGGGGGCTGCATGCAGCGCATCGTTACCGATCCAGCCGACAACCTTCACTTGACGGTCCAGATGCACCCATAGTTGCTCGGAATAGTAAGCGTCTGCGCCACGCCTGCAACAACGCCCGCTAGATTCTGCGTGCCCTCGATCTCCTCGACATAACTACCGCTTATGGGGAAGGCGAAGCTCGTCGTCTGCTGCTGATCTGTAAAATTGACGACGATCAGGCTGAAGGTGTTTCCAAGCTGCCGTGAAAACGCTAGCAAGCCCTTGGAGTTGAAGTTGTTATCGTCATTGTAGAAAAAATGCTGGCCATCGCTGAACTGCGTTCCGCCCCGCCGGATTTTCGTCAGCTTTCGAATAAGGCGGATGATCGGCCGACCGTCATTGTCATAGAAATAGTTCCAGCGCATCGGCCGATAGAGCATCACGCGCCCATAGCCGCTACCAGGAATCCAATAGTTTTCGCAGAATTCCTGCCCCTCCGACAGCAGCGGCGTCCCCTTGCATGTCAACAGCGCAATCAGATACGGCTGAACCTTGGGCCACTTGCTGTCCCGATCCCCTTGCTGGAGCAACACGTCGTTGGGATCATTGTCGATGGGGATCGTACCGAAGTTGCAGATGAAACGCTGATGATCGTGATTTTCAATGTACTGAAGAGCGGTCTTGGGTAGTGTGTCGGCATTTGCTGTAACCGACGTCGGATAACCGCTTAGTCCGAGTTGGAATCCTAGCTGTTGGATGGCGCCGGGGCTGCCGGCGGCGCAGTTGGCAGCGGCGGAGAGTGTTCCGTCTTGCCAGGTACCCGTGCTGTAGCTCCCGGAAAGTATGGCCGGAGGATCCGGAAGATATTCGGCGATCTGGATCAGGTTGATGTTCCCGGCCGCGTCAAAGAACCGCTGATAATGATCTGTGGTCCCCGCCTTGGATTTGACGTATTGATACGTGGAAAAAACGAGGTTGGCATAGCCCGACCCGATGGGTCCGTCCCAATACTCGGGCACATCGTCGAATCGAAATCCATCTATGTGAAAAGTGTCGAGCCAGTACTGATTCACGGAATAGTAATAGTCCTGCGTGAGCCGCTTGGAGAAATCGTTCAATGTGCCAAAGTCTCCGCTGCCGCCGTTGAACGGATTGGCAAGATCGTTCTGCAGGGCATTGTAAAGCTGGGTGTAGGCAAAATCGCCGCCGCTGTGGCCGTAGACCGAGTCGACAACGACGGCTATTCCATTCTGGTGACAAAGATCAACGAAACGCTGAAAATCAGACGCTTTGCCGAAGCGCTCGGCAACACAGAAATAGCCGATCGGGTCGTATCCCCAGTCGATGGTGCTCAGGACGTTCGAGACCGGCATGACTTCGATGCAGTTGATTCCCAAATCTGCCAGGTAAGGAAGCTCCCGGATGGTGCGGTCGAGGTCGTCGCGAAACTCGGTGATCATCAACTCGTAAATGATGGCATTCTTGAGAGGCGGCGTTTTCCATTTAGTTTCATTGGCGGAGAAGGTGTACGGCGTACTTCCAACGGTAATCGCCGACAGGCGGCCGACACCGACTTCGCGGGAGAACGGATCGATGATGAAGTCGATGTCGCCACGGGTCGGACTATGAATGACATAGCGGTAGACGTAGCGTCCGGGTTGCCCGAAGGCCGAGGACCCCGGCGGCGGCGTTGCGGTGTTTAGATCAATCTGGCCGGACCAGTAATCGCCGTAGGTCGGATCGACCGAGTGATCCTGTGCCACCACCGCCGCTTGGGCGGCCTGCAGATATTGATCCGTTTCGTGAATGATTTTCACGGAAACAGCGTATCCTTTGCCTGGATCGACGCCGGGCAGGAAAACTCCGAAATGCACGAGCTTGGGCGATATTTCCATCGCGCCCAAATTGCTCATTGAAAGGTATTTCATAAAGACCCCCAAAGCCAAGCGCCAGGGGACGCCGGGACATGATTTGCGTAATGTGGAGCAGGTCCTGCGAATGTTTCCTGATTTTCGCAGGGCAACTGGGATAGATACTTATAGTGACCGATCTGCTAGCTGCTAATATCCATCCGCACAGCCTCATGAGGCAAGGAAAAAGGAGCGATCCGCTGTAATTAGTTGCCTGCTCCGTAATCAACCTGATCGACACCGCTCCGGTTTACGGCTTCGGCCGCTCGGAAGAAATAGTTGGGCGGGCGATCGAGGAATCAGGAAAACGCGACGAGGTAATCTTGGCCACCAAAGTGGGTCTCGAGTGGGGGGATGGGGACGTACTTCGAAATTCTTCACGCGGGCGTATACTCCGTGAAATCGAAGATTCGTTGCGACGTCTCCGGACAGGTTATATCGACATCTACCAAGTTCACTGGCCTGATCCGCTCGTCCCGGTCGAAGAAACCGCCGAAACCATGTCGCTACTCTATCGCCAGGGCAAGATTCGAGTCATTGGCGTGAGCATCTACTCGCCAGAGCAGATGGAGCGGTTTCGGGCAGCAGCGCCACTGCACACCGATCAGCCACCCTACAATCTGTTCGAACGCCAAATCGAGCAAGACGTCCTGCCATTCGCTTTGCAAAACGGCATCAGCACGTTGACCTACGGCTCTCTCTGTCGCGGATTGCTGAGCGGGAAGATGAAATTGGACACCCAATTTGATGGCGACGATCTGCGCAAGGTAGATCCGAAATTCCAGCCGCCCCGCTACGCGCAGTACCTGCAAGCCGTGGAGCGTCTAGATCGATTCGCGCGGGACAATTACGGCAAGCGAGTGCTTGATTTGGCAATTCGCTGGACGCTGGACCAGCCAGGCGTCAGTGTGGCCTTGTGGGGTGCGCGCCACCCAGAGCAGTTGGCAACCCTCGACGGCGCCGTTGGGTGGAAGTCGGGCGCGGAGGCTCTGCGAACCATCGACCAGATCGTTCGCGAGACGGTGATTGACCCCATAGGACCTGAGTTTATGGCCCCGCCAGCTCGGCCCGAAGGTGCTCTTCATGCTGCACCGCCGGAAGTGCTTCCGATAACAAATCGTTTCAGGGCGTTGCGAACAGACGAGAGAGGTGCACTATGATTCCCCCTTTGAGGCCGAGACGGAAATTTCCGGCGTATGTGCTTGACAGTATGTTCCTGTCTCGCATTCCAAAACTCGGAGTCGAAGTCGTTACGGCACTAGCAGCAGTGATGTGTGCCGGGGCGTTTGCACAGCAACAAATTGTGCTGACGAACGTCACGGTCATAGATGGTACTGGAAGGCCCGCCCAACGCAACAGAACCGTCGTGATCAAAGGAGACCGGATTCAGTCGATTGCCGCAGGTCACGAGCACACGCCATCGTCCGCGAAGGTCATCGATCTGCAAGGTCAAACGATCATGCCTTTGATCATTAACACGCACGGACACCTCGGGCTCACGAAGGGCACCACTCAATCAGCAGCGAACCAGACCGACGACAATTTCCGTCGTCAGTTGTTGACGTACCAGGAATACGGGGTCGGGGCGGTACTCTCTATGGGCACCGACGGAAAGCGCTTCGCCGAGATCCGCGAGGAGTCTCGCCGCGGCGCGCTTCCGGGAGCTGACGTGTACACGGCAGGTATTGGATTTGGCTCGAAGAACGGTGTGCCTCCGACCTCAATGGGCTTTACTCAAGTGTTTCGCCCCGAAACGCCAGCCGAAGCCCGCAGTGAGGTTGCGCAGCAGGTTTCCCAGAAGCCGGATTTCATTAAGGTGTGGGTGGATGATTTCTGGGGACAGTATCCCAAGATGCCACCTGAAATCTATGGCGCAATCATCGACGAAGCACACAAACACGGCCTTCGAGTTGCCGCGCATGTATACCATCTGCAGGATGCTCGCTTGCTGGTGGCGGATGGAGTCGATGTCCTCGCGCACAGTATTCGAGATGCTGACGTTGATGACGCTTTAATTGCAGAGATGAAGAAACACAATGTCGCCTACATTCCAACTCTTTCGCTGGACGATTTCGCCTTTGCGTACGGAGACTCCCCGAAGTGGGTTGACGATCCTTTCTTCACCGCAGCATTAGATCCCGGAGTGCTGCAGATGATCACCAGCCCGGAGTACAAAGCGAAGGTGCAATCGAACAAGGTGACCGCACAGGAGCAAGCCGCATTGCCGGAAGCGATGCACAATCTGAAGAAGATCTACGATGCCGGCATTCTCGTCTCATTGGGCACGGATTCGGGAGCAACTCCAATCCGAATTCAGGGATTTGCCGAACATATGGAATTGGCGCTGATGGTCCAGGCGGGTCTGACACCTATTCAGGCGATCACTGTGGCTACGCTAAACGGAGCCCAGCTGCTCCACATCGAAGATCAGTACGGAACGCTTGCAGCGGGCAAAAAGGCCAATTTCATCGTTTTGGAAAAGGATCCATCCCAAGACATTCACAATACGCAAACGATTCGCGCCGTTTGGAAGGATGGCGACAAGGTTAGCGACGGTCCACTTGCTGCAGGGACCTCCGCAACGCTGAGATAGTTTTAGGAAAAAGGTGACGTCATGCGGTGGAAACAAATCGAGGATGAACCGAAGGTTTTCGCTCTAATCTTTGAGACCGGCGACGAGATCGCAAGCGTGCTGCAACGGTTCGCGAGAGGACAGGGTTTGGCGGGAAGTAGCTTCAAAGCCATCGGCGCTCTTTCTTACGCGAAGCTGGGTTGGTTCAACTGGGAGACGAAAAAGTACGATCCAGCCTGCGTTCTCGACGAACAAGTGGAACTGCTTTCGCTCATTGGCGACATCGCCCTCAGGGACGGAGAGCCGCAGGTGCATGCGCACGTGGTAGTAGGACGCTCTGACGGGACCGCCCACGGTGGGCACCTCCTTGAGGCTCGCGTACGTCCTACATGCGAATTGATTTTGACCGAGAGTCCGATTCATCTTCAGAAGAAACTCGATCCTAAATCGGGAACAGCGTTGATCCAAATCTAACGGATGGCGGGGAGCCAAGTGCCCCACTTCAAGGCCTTCTTTGCCTTGAGTGGGGATTTTCTCCTGTAGAGGCCAAGACCCAACTGCGATCATCCACGTTTTGAAGGAGGACCGTTCGTGTGTGCGGTACCTTTTCAGCTTGCGCCGCCTGCAAGATCAGGCGGCGCACTCGATCATCGTGCTTAACGGTATTGACGCGTGCGTTCACGGGATGACGCTTCGCCGTCGTTGGGATGAGGGGTTCTGCATCTCGGACAGTGCTCCGTAATCCTTGCATCCCGGATCGACCCACAACTCATAATTTTCCGGATTGAGAATCGCCACCGCCTTCTCCTGTTTGCGACTTAACGGCTAGGCTAAATGCGCATCTGCGATTGAACTACACTGTGCTTGGTTTTCGGCGCAACTATGAGCACGGCAACCCAAAGCCGCGAAGCATTGACCGCAACGCGCGGTCGCAATTACCTGCCGCTGCAGTATGCCGCGGCGATCCTACTCGCGGCGCTGACCCTTCTCTACAGCGCAGCCTGGATGTACTACGTTCGCCGTACACTGCAGGTGACGCAGGTCGAAATCGGAATCGACGCATTCTATTCTTCCGCCGGAGTTGAGATTGACGGCGTGCACCCGAACAGCCCAGCAGAGAAGGCGGGGTTGAAGACGAAGGACCTCATCGTCGCGATTAATGGAAGCAGCGCAGGTTCCGCATCGGCGTGGAACGGATTGGAGAATCGCACGTGGCTGAGGTCACAACCCGGAGACACAGTGACCCTGACCGTGCGGCGGCCGGGACAATCACAGCCCTTAATCTTCACGCCTTCGTTTCGCGCCAAACAAGGCGCGGGCGACACCAAGACCCTCGCACGCTCGGTCGCGGCGGAGGCTCAGGACGCATATCCTCTCGCGTTCCTTATCGTGGGATTGGCGGTGCTATTTCTGCGCGTGGAAGATCGCAATGCATGGTTGCTGGCGCTGGTATTCGCGACCTTCATCACGGCTGCGCCCATGCCAAACGAATTTGCCACCGCGCCACACAATCTTCGGTCCTTTCTCCTCGCCTACCGCAGCGTCGCAAACAGCCTACTTCCCGGACTGTTCTACTTCTTCTTCGCGGTGTTCCCCACGCGCTCCCCGATTGACCGCAAACTCCCCTGGCTGAAGTGGGTGCTGCCTGTGATTGGCCTCTGCTTAGGCCTTGGAGGTTTTCGGCACGGAGACTCCGAGACATTGACCTTTATTGCTGCAGTTATGCCTTATCGGATCGCGCGGAACGCGAATATGATCACTGGTTACGGAGCCCTTTTGCTCGGCGTGTTCTCGCTGGTGTTGAATGTGTTGAGCGCTTCCAGCGCCGCCGACCGCCGCAAACTCAAGGTGATTCTCTGGGGCACTGCAGTGGGAGTCACTCCGGTCGTAGCCATGCGGGCGGCCGAGGACAGCCTTCACTACAGCGTTCCCTTCTGGCTTACTTTCGCGTGTGTGTTCCTGCTTTTTCTGTTTCCCCTGTCCTTCGCCTACGCGGTGGTGAAGCATCGCGTAATGGACGTTCCGGTACTGCTGAAACGGAGCGCAAGATATTTTGTCGTCGAGCGCGGATTCGTCTTCCTGATTCTTGCGGTTTCGGTGGGTCTGACGTTCTGGTTCGGGCAGGCGTTCTCGCGCCACTTCTCCGCCGGATCGAGGGCAGCGATACCCGTGGGCGCAGCCTTCGGCGTGTTACTGATCTCTGCTGCGACACAAGTTCATCGTCGCGTGCGCACGCGGCTCGACCGCGCATTCTTCCGCAGTTCCTACGACGCACAACAAATACTGGAGAATCTTGCCGCGGAGACCCTGAACGTCAGCAGCCGCGAAGGGCTGGCAGAGCTTCTCCAGCAGAACATCGGGGACGCATTGCATCCGCGTTCGATGTTCGTTTACCTGGAAGCCAGCAACGGGCAGCTCGTAGC
>Ga0074046_10001036_pt1 | contig 25828 bp, 29 predicted proteins | sample BogForMeECP23OM3_FD_94441 | JGI IMG/M metagenome (GOLD analysis project Ga0074046, IMG submission 94441) | Bog forest soil microbial communities from Calvert Island, British Columbia, Canada - Bog Forest MetaG ECP23OM3 | ecosystem: Environmental > Terrestrial > Soil > Wetlands ...
CATGATCGCCTCGCCCAGCATGTCCCGGGTATGACCGGTGGCCATCGAGGCGACGTGCCGGACTTTCACCGACCGGCTGCGCGGGTCGGTGATGTCCGCGGCGAACTCGGCGAAGTGCGAGATAACCGTATCGTCCAGGTTGAGCAGGCCCTCGGCCTGCGCGAATGCCGCCGCGGTGGAGGTGAAGCTCTTGCTGAGCGAGTACAGCAACTGCGGCCGCCCGGCGCTGTACGGCGCCCACCACCCCTCAGCCACCACCAGTCCGTGCCTCACCACCATCAGGCTGTGCATCTCGATGCCAGGACGCTTATCCACCGCGTCCAGGAAGCTGAGGATCGCGGCCGGATCGACCCGCTGAACCGCTGGCGTACTGCGCGGCAGGGAACTCGACATGACGCGAGCCTAGGACACGACAGAACTAGAAAATATCCGGTTGCTTGCGGACCCTCACCGGCGCCAGCCAGTTCTGCGCGCTACGCAGCTACCTGGATCGGTGGTGCCGCGCACGGACGGGCCTGTCGGCGGAGCCAGCCTCAGTGGCGTTGGCTGGCCCACACCGATACATGGGCGGGTTCCAGGGCCTGGTGCACGACGCCGGCCAGGTCATCCTGGATCGCGTCTAGGTCGACTGGGCTCCCTAACAAAGTGCAGGTGATCGCAAGGCGTTCACCCTCGGGGTACTCAAGCAGGACCGCCTCCCGCCGTGCGCGCCGTGAACCCGCCGCCGGATGCCTCAGTAGCGCCGTTCATCATCCGTATGCAGCTCGGGGTGCCGATGTAACACGCGAGTGAGGCCCGAACGGGTGCGGCGCGTGCCTCGCGTAAGGTCACGACGGGCGCGTGCCGCTGATGGCGAGCTGTCGCGCCCGCGCTTGCCGCGCTGCTGCGGCAGGGAACCCCGGACACCGCGACCCGACCTTCAACCTCCGTAGTCCTACGGATGCCACGGCCCGGCGCCGGAGTTCTCGAGATAAATCTCCGTACCCATCACCCGATTCGCTGTTGCCTGCTGACCCTTAGCGTCGAATCCGCTAGCAATCCGGCCGCCACGCCGTGACCGACATAGCACCGCGCGGTGGCCTTTCGAGAAACGGAGACGGACATGGCCAGTAGCATTCTGCTCGATATCTTCTTCTGCGGGGTAGTGTTCATCGCAGCCGTCGGCATCCCCGTGTGGATGGTGATCAAGCCGCCCGGTGCAGAGCGATACACTCCGCGCCGCCCGGCTCTCCCCCACAGCACGCAGCTACGCCCACGGCAGCAGCACCGGCGTGGTCTTCAGCTGACCCATTGATGGCGGGACTGGCACGGCGGAGGACGATCGTGGACTCCGCCGGGCGTGACGACGACGGCGGGGCTCGCCATGGTGGCGGCTTCCCGTCACTGAACGCATGGTGGCAGCCCAGTACGTCAGGATGGCAGATGGCCCCCGCTCACGAGATCAGCCAGCCCGGCAACATCGCCCGCCCGCCTCATTGCTGCACCCGCCCAATGCTGACTGGCCACATACCGGTCCAGGAAGTCGGTGGTCACCTGCGCCACGATAGGCTCCGGCGGTCCATCGCCCTCATAAGGCGAAAGATGGCCGGCACCGTAAAGATCCAGGTAGAAGCGCGGGCCCGTCGTGTCTGCCTGGTACATCGTCAGGCTGTCTTGCGGGAGGTTGATGTTGTCGGCGTCGCCCTGCACGAACAGGATCGGTGGCGTTCCCTTCGGGAAGTAGGACCCTCCCAGCGGCGGCCACTCCGCGCCCGCCAGGACAACGGTGGCGGCCACCTTGTGGTCGAGGCAGCAGGTGTTAGCCGCGATGGCGGCCACGGTGTCGCCGCCGTCGGAGTGGCCGGCTACGGCGATGTCCGCCGGATCCACCAGGCCTGACAGCGCGCCTCGCTTCTGGCCGCTGATCGCCAGGAGCTGGCTGAGCACGTAGGCCATGTCGGCGGGCTGGTTCACGAGGTCAGCCTCATCTGGGCTGCTGACATGGCAGTTGGTGCGGGGAAACTCGACCGCGGCCACCACGTATCCCGCGCTGGCCCATGCGCGCAGCAGGGAACTGTAGCTTCCCTCGCACTGCAGGTAGCCGGGCGCGAAGACTACCAGCGGAAACAGTCCCCGAGCCAGCCTGCCAGCCGTGGATGCGCTCGCGGGGATGACCGGATACCGGACGAGGGTGGGCAGAATACGAGCCCCCAGGACCGTGGCGCGGGACCGGTCGATGAGGGTGAGCTGCAGGTCGGCGACGGCGTACCTGCCGATGGTTCCGACCGGCAGTCGCACGGCGGGCGCGGGCTGCCGTGAGGGAGTCCCGGCCGTCGCGGCGGATCCTGCGGCTGGCCGGGCGAAGTGACTGGGAGTCGTGCCGGTCGCGGCCCTCGCGGCCACGAACACGCCGCCGGCCAGTGTGGCAGCGGCAGCAGCGCCCAGCGCCGCGCGCGGCCACCAGCGGGCGCTACTGACCCGGCGGCGGCGCGCCCGGGCGGACGCATTCGCATTAGCGCTCCGGCTCACGCCAGTAGGCTACCTCCCGTTCCGGCAAGAATTGAGGTACTGGCCGGAGACATCAGTTGCCCGCGCGTCATCAGAAGGCACCGGAGAAACAGCCGTATCATGTTCTGAATTCTTAATGAAATTTTCATGAAGCTCGAATTCTTAACCAGATTTGAAAGTCCTAACCGAGGCGGCAGGCGTAATTCGCGGATAGCCTGTATAAATGAATTCGAGCAAGACGCCGGCGCCTGGCGCCCGGCGCAGCCATGAAATGGGCAGCCATTCGCTGGCCCGGTTCGCCACCCAGAACGCGATCCGCCGCCAGCGCCGCGTCTGGTCAGGCCGCGTGGCAACCTGGGACCAGCACGGCTCGGCCGTGCTCACGAAGGTGACCGGCGCCGTCCTTGACGCGGCCGGCGCGAAGCCGGAAGCCCAAGTCGTAGACCTCGGATGCGGGACCGGGCAGATCAGCCTGCCACTGGCGATGCGAGGCGCCCGGGTGCTTGCCGTGGACGTCAGCCCCGCCATGGTGCGGCGCTTGCAGTCGGAGGCCCGGCGGCTTGGCGTCACCCATCTGGACGCCGTGGCGCTGCCGATCGAGGAGCTTGCGCTGCCGCGGGAGAGCGTCGATCTGATCGTCTCCAGTTACGCCCTGCACCATCTGCGTGACGCCGACAAGGCCCGCCTGGTGTCGGCCGCGTTCGGCTGGCTTCGGCCGGGCGGCCGACTCGTGATCGCCGACATGATGTTCGGCCGCGGGACCTCCAGCAGGGACCGGGCGATCATCAAGTCCAAAGTGGCAGCCCTGGCAAGCAAGGGCCCGGGCGGCTGGTGGCGGATCGCCAAGAACGCGGCACGCTACCTACTGCGGTGGCAAGAGCGCCCCGTCTCTATGAATGCCTGGACCGCGATGCTGGCGCGCAGTGGCTTCGCCGAGGTGACCGCTACCACGATCGTGGCCGAGGCCGGGCTCGTGGCAGGCCACCGCCCGGATCATTCGGGGCCCGATAGGCTACGGGAGCCGCCGCCTGCTAGCGTCCCTGTGACGGAACCCGGGAACGACTGGCGCGCGGCAGCGCCGGTTCGAAGCTGACTCTTATGGCATGCCGGTGACGACCCGGACGGGGTGAATCCGTCGCCGGATGCCACCGGGGGCAGTAGGGTCCCTGTGTGGGCACAGTGGTCTCCCGGGATGATCTTCAGGATGCGGCGCGGCAGGCGCGGGAATGCGCGGTCATGTGTCATGCCGTCACACTGGCGCGCTGGATCGGGACCGGCCGCCGGCGGGTGACAGCTGGTCGGGTGCTGCGCAAGGCCGACGTGCCGGCCGCGGGCGCGGCTCTGGGAGTGGACGTGCCGCCACGGCTGCGCACGATGGCCGACATCCCGGCGCTGCACCGGCCCTGGTGTGCCGCGGTCGCGACGGGCCTGCTGCAGGTCGGCGGCGGGTGGGTCACGGCCGGTCCGGTGCTGGAGTGCTGGCCGCCTGGCGATGCGGACCTGCTGGCCGGGTGGCTGGCGGGACTGCGCGCGGTGTGTGCGGCGGAGTCCTACCCGCAGGACGAGGACAGCGTGCGCCTGCTGGTGCTGGCGCTGCTCACGGTGCTGGGCCAGGGCGGCGCGGCTGTCACGGACGGTCTGTGGCGGCCGGTGCATGCGGCGCTGCGTGACCTGTGTGACAGGTACGACAAGTCGTCCTGGGAGCCGGTGCACGCGGCCGACAGGTACTACGACCTGGAAACCGAGGAGCCGCTGGCCGGGCTGGTCGCACTGCTGGCCGCCTTCGGCACGGTTACCGGCGATCCCGGAAAGCCGGTGATCACGCCGCTGGGCCGGTGGGCGGCCGGGCACCTGGCGGCCGGACTGCCCGGCCTGGCGGACCCGAACCTGCCGCCCGGGGAGATGATCGCGGAGGCTGCCCGGTTCGGCGACGAGGAACAGCGGGACCATGTCGCGTGGGGATGGCTGGCCGAACGCGAGCCCGCCGAAGCCGCGCGGGAGATCCTCACCGCCGCCGAGGGGATGTCACCGCTGCTGCGCAGCGTCGCCGTCGGTGTGGTGGAAAGGCTCGGCGAAGCCGCGCTGCCTGCCTGGCGAGAGATGGCGACCGCGCCGTGCGTAGGGCCGCACGCTCGTGCGGTGCTAGCCGACTGGGATCAGGGTCCGGAGCCCAGCGACGCGGACCGGGAGTGGCTCGGGGTGGAGGCGGCCGCGGCCGCGCTGGAGGACCAGGGCGCCGACGAGGCGCTCACCCGTGTCTGGGAGAGCATGCCGGGGGCGGACCTGGATGACTGCCTCGCCGGGGTGCGGGCGACCGGGCATCCGGATGCCGGGGCGCTGGCGCGGGCGGTGGCGGAGTTCGCCGCTTCCGGCGCTCCGCGCAGCATCGACCAGGTGACCGAGCTGAAGGTCTCGCTGGCCGGCGTCCGGCCGCCGATCTGGCGGCGGGTGCGGCTGCCGGCCGCCGCCACCCTGGCCGATCTGCACGAGGTGATCCAGGTGCTGTTCGGCTGGGACGGCGATCACCTGCACCTGTTCGAGGTGGGGAAGAAGAGGTACGGTGACCCGTTCGTGGCCCTGGAGGGGACCGGGGACGAGGACGCGGTCCGGGTCCGGGATGCCGTGGCGGCGGGCGGGAAGATCACCTACACCTATGACCTCGGGGCCTGGTGGGAGCATGAGATCACGCTGGAGCAGACGCTCCCGCGTGATCAGGGCCAGGACTATCCGGTCTGCGTGGAGTACCGGGGCGACTCCCCGGTCGAGTACTGGTCCGAGGATGATCCCGTGGAACCGGAGCCGTTCGGCCTAAAAGAGGTCAACCGCAGGCTGGCCGCGCTCGGCCGGGAGGCGGAGTAGAGGACACCACGGGCCATGAATCAGGGTAGGGCCGAGCCGTCGCTGGCTTTCCTCATCGAGCGCAGCGCGGAACTGAAGCGGGACGTCGCTGCGCTGCTCGAGGTCGGGCGCGTGACGCCGCTGCCGGATCTCCTCGGTAAGCGCCGCGTGCAGCCGATCGCGGCGAGCGTGAGGATGCGACGGCGCAGCTCATCACCGCGCGCTCCCGTCGACACCGAAGACCACCGCACGATGACGTCCAGGGTGATCGACTGCATGCTCGGCCGCAGCGCGAAGGGCTGGCCCACCGGCCAGCGAGCAATCTCCGCCCGCGTGATCTCGCGGACGGAGGATTCCCAGGCGCGCATGCGATCACCATGGAACGCGGGCAGGATCAGCTTGCGCTAGCGCAGGTGTTCCGGCCCGTCCAGGCCGGACGCACCCGGCGAGACCTGATGGCCAGCGAGCTCGTCAGGCAGCCCGGCAAGGGGCGACGCCATGACCCCGTTATCCCTTCCGGGCTTCCGGCCAGCGGGTCAAGGCTGGCCGGGTGAAGGGTCAAGGTCCCGGTCCGCCGCGCGACCGCTGGTGTATTTATGCCGAACGAATGGTGGTGCCAGCCCCAGGACCCCGGTCCGCTGGCCGTTCTGTGTGCCAGAATCATCAGTAGCGATGACCGAGACGAACGCGGCCCTGCTGGCCGGCCTTCCCGGCGACGTCCGGGGCCTGCTGGCCAGGCCGCCACTCACCGATACCAGGCTGCTCGAGCTGGCGGCCAGGTGGGAAGGCCTTACGCCGGCGCAGGCCAGGATGGCCGACGCGCTGCGGCTGTTCGTGGTCACCTGGGACCCGCTCGAGTGGCTGGTGCCACGCCCCGAGGCGGTGGCTACCGCCAACGCATGGCCGGTTGAGATCGTCGTTTACGTGCCGGTGTGGTCGCTGGCCGAGATGGCAACACGGCGGGAAACGACGATGGCGGCCGTGCTGGCCGGGCTCGGCGGCCGTGCCATAACGACCGCCGCGGCCCATGAGGACGCCGTTACGTCCGGACGGTACGCGGAGCTCGCGGCACACGGGGAGGTGCCGGCCCTGCTGTCCGGGAACCCCGGGCCAGCGCTGGAGAAGGCCGTCATCACGGCCGAGTCCGCGCAGTGGGAAGACATCGGCCTGGGCGCGATCACCGATTTCGTCCAGCAGGCATTCGGCCCCGTCCAACTGGACCGGTCGCTGGTTGAGCTCACCGTGACGGCTGCTCCCCGGCCCGGCTGCCCGGCCTGCGCGGGCCGCCGGTTCAAGTTCCCCGCCGACCTGGCCGATTCCCGGGACCGCATGTGCCCGGCGCACCGGAAAGAGGCGGACGCAGTGATCAGGAGGCGGATGGCCCGGGCGGAGGCCAGCAATCCGGCTGGGTGGCGGATGCTCGCGGACGCCTCCGCGCGGCTGTCGATGCCGCACCTGCCCGGCGGGCTGGCGACCAGGCTCGCGGCGGCCGAGAAGGATCTGGTGCGGCGCGCCCGGCTCCTGGCCGAGGCCGCGGCCGGGTTCGCGGGCCGCCCAGATGACTTCGGCAGCGCGCTCGCGGAAAACCGGGATCAGGCGGGCCGGTTCCCGGGCTGGCCGGTCACCCTCATCGGTGACCTCGGCCGCGCAGGCCAGGGAACCGAGGCCGTCGTGCTGAGCGAGGCGCTGGCCGTCGTCGACCCGGCCAGGCACGGTTTCTTCGCCGGTGAGGCGGCAGTCGCGCTCGCCGAAGCCGGGCTAGCTGACGACGCGCGGGCGAAGATCACCGAGAACCTCGAACGCTGGCCCGATGACATCCGGGCCCGGATACTCGCCGGTGACGCGCTGGCCATCCTCGGCGATGCCGAAGCGGCGCTCGCCCATTTCGAGGCGGCCTTGCCGCTGGCCCAGCAGGCCAAGGACTTCAAGGCGATCCGTGACCTGTCCACGCGAATATTCCGGCTCACCCGTCCCGCCACCGGTGAGACGGTGCAGCGCCGCCAGTTCCGGTCCAGGCCGACCAGATCCCAGCGCAAGGGCCGACGGTAACCGGCGTCCGGGCCGGCAGTGCGAGAACCTCATTCGGTGCGACCCACGCGGTTGCCCACCGCAAAGCAGCTCTGTCGTGCCCGCTGATGCTGCTGGATTTGACTTTGGGTGCGTTAGAGTCGTGCCGTGACAGACAGCGATGACTGGCGGGTAACCATCTCCCTGGCCGGCCAGGCACAAGCCGAACAGGCGCAGCGGGCGTTGTCCCAGCATGAGGTGGAAGAAGACGTCCGCCGTCAGCTCGGCCGCACGATCGCCGTCGGCGCGGGTGACTCGCAGATATTCCTGTACGCAGGCACCGAGATCGCCGCCATGGAGGCTGAGCGGGTCGCCCGCGACGTGCTGGCCCAGCATGACATTCAGGCGGAGTTCGCGCTGCATCGATGGCATCCCATCGAGGAGCAGTGGGAGAGCCCGGACGTCGCGATGCCGCAGACCGAAGCCGAGCGGCAGGCGGAGCACCAGCGGCTCGTGGACTCTGAAACCGCCGAGTCCCTGGCCGCCGGGATCAGCCGATGGCAGGCCCGGGTTGAGTTCCCGTCGCACCGCGAGGCGGTCGCGACGGCGCGCAAGCTGGAAGGTGAGGGCCTGGCGGTGGTGCGGCGCTGGAAGTTCCTGATCGTCGTCGCTGACAACGAGGACGACGTCCGGAAACTCGCCGAACGGATCAGGCGGGAGGCACCGCCCGACGCCGTGGTCCGCGTCGAGGAACCCGGTGCAGTAGGCTGGGTGTTCATGCCGTCATGACCGGCACAGGGTCGGTGCTGTGGGTCATCCAGGGGTCGGCGAAGGCCCAGATGAAGGCGCCGTCCGCGCCCTCGGCGTCCAGGATGGCGAGGGTCTTGGTGAGCGCGCGGGCCGCGCAGGTCGCGGTCAGGCGGTGGTCCGCCGCCGATCCGCCCGTGCCGCTCGGGCCGCTGCTGCGGCGAGCGCTTGAGCAGTTGGCGACGGCCTCCTCCCAGCCGCCGACCGGTGCGTGAACGAGGAAGAGTTCAAGGTACCGGCCGGGCCACGCGATTGAGGCCGAACGGGTGCGGGTGCGCGCCTCCCGTAAGGCCACCGCGGGCCTGAGCTCGCAGCTCGCCATCCCCGGGCTAAGAGCACATAACAAATCCATGCCTGGCGGTTCGGGAACAAGGAGGCCGCTCAGGATGCGCGCGAGGATGTCGCGGTAGCGGCCGGCAGGCTCAGCGGCGGCTTCGGCTGGGCTCGCCCGCGCTGGTGAGGCCGGTGCGAGCAGTTCCGCGAGCCGGGGACGGCAGCCACGGGTGACGCCGCATGATCGCGCGTGCCTGATCGCCGATGTCGAGGAGGTCGGCGAGCCAGTCACCGGTCGGCACCGCGAAGACGTACTCAGAACCCGTAGCGTCGATCATCAGGTCGAGCAGGTCCTCCGCGGTCAGCCGCCGCAAAGCATCCCCGGTCAGTGGCGCAGTCCACTGGTCAGGCGGGCCGGGGCAATCGTCACGGTAAAAGGCCGGTCGACAGTGGAAGGCACTGACGTTTCCGCCGCGAGAGCGTAACGGCCGTCCCGCAGTTCGAAGGCGGTCAGCTCCGGCCGTGACGGGCCAGGGTTCACGATCCAGCACGAGGGGACGCCGAACCTTTCGTACGCGGCTTTCTTCCTGTTCAGGTCGATGAGAGCGGTGCTGGGCGACCTGATCTCGATGACAAGCAGCGGCGGCTCGGTGAACTTCGCGCCGCCGATCTGGTCCATGCGGACCACCACGAGATCGGGATCGAACTCGGTCTGCGGGCCGAGTTCCACGGCCGGCTCGGGTACGACGCAAAGGTCTTCGGGGCAAGCGCCGCTCAGAACACCGTACAGTCGTCCCGCTACGACCTGGTGAATCGTCGTCGGCCGCGGGCTCACGATGAGCGCCCCGTCCAGCAGCTCGTACCGGCGGCCGTCATCGGGCATCCGGTCCAGCTCGGCGACGGTGAACGGGCGGCCGGCGGCGGGCCAGGCCTCGGCGATCGTCACGACACTCATGGTGCTCCCTTCTGCGCATGGCGTCCACTTTGCCAGGAGCCTGTGACATTCCTGAGTTCAGTCATCAGCGGTTACTACCCTTATCCCCGCTTACGCACTGCCCTTCCCGGAAGTTCACCGTGCCACCAGGTCGCGTTCGGCGAGACCCGCCGCCGAGCCAAAGTCATCGGCCGTCTCCCTGGCGAGACCAGCTGCCTCACTCTTGTGTGGGCTGTCCTCGACCTAACCCAGGTCAGCTCATTAAGATTTGGCGGAGTTGTTTGTGTTTGACTGAAAGCGTGCGTTCTGCCTCAGTACCGTAGTCACGGCTCCGGCAGACAGCTGGATGTCCGTAAATACGGAGAGCCCGCGCCGTTAGTGTGTGCGTAGAGGAAGTGTCCGGCGACCAACTAAAGACGTGCAAGGTCACCGCGAGCAATTGTCGTCACCGAAGCCGGAATAAATTGGCCGCAAATTTTGCCTATTGCCGCCTTGCTTGCTGAGTGATTCATGCAGACGTGAGAATCCTCTTCCCCGGCCAGTCAGCCGGCTGCGTTCGTATCGAGCCTAGTATCCGTGCGGCCGTAATCGAACTGAGTCGTTCAGTTCAGCCACTGGGCGGTCTCGCGGCCGGTCGATGAAACCAGTGCCGCTGTCGCGGAGGATGTCGTGGACCGGTCGACTGCCATGAGGAGTGGTCTAGCCGCAAGCTGGCAGAGAAGGCCACCCGCGATAATGGCGACTGACCGGTGAACAGGTTTCTCGCCGACTGTCCTGTCCAGCCGAAGATTGCGAAGTCCAGAGTTAGGTGCGAGCGACCTTGCGAAGTCCGGATTCACCTCGCGTGTCGCAGCCGGGACGGGTGCGAGTTTTTATCTCCTGCTCGCCTTGAGCGCGGCAACAGTGACGTCAGAGAGGCGGCGCAGGTAGTCGTCGTCGATCACGCCCTGCGAGATGAGAAGCCGGAAGCCCAGCGGGGCCGCCAGCAGGTCGAGGGCCAGTTCGTGATCGAGGTCGGCGGGCAGCTCACTGCGGTCGATCGCACGGGACAGCATGGCATCGGCGTTCTCGCGTCGTGGCATGGCGATGACTTCGCGTAGCGCCGCCGACAGTGCGGGGTTACGGGGTGACTCGGCGAGGAAATCAGGTGCTATGCGGCTGACCAGCGGACTGCTGAGCTGGCTGAAGGTGTCCCTGATGTGCGCCTCGACGTCACCGCGGAGGGTGCCGGTGTCAGCCTGGGGCAGCGCGTGTTCCCTGACGGCGCGGGCTACCAGGTCGATCAGCATCGCGTCCTTGGAATCCCAGCGGCGGTACAGCGCCGCCTTGCCCACGCCGGCCCTGCGGGCCACCGCCTCCATCGACATCCGCGCGTAGCCAGTCTCCGCCAGTTCCGCGAAGGCGGCGGCCGTGATGGCGCTGGTGACGTTCTCCTGGAGCACGGCTGCCCCGGAAGGCCGCCTTCTAGCCGGTTCTCCCATGTGCTCAAGCATACATCGCGACGGAACGGTTGCGTTCCATCAAGCGATGGCGTAGCCTGAGGAAATGGATGGAACGGATCGGTTCCGTTGCGAGAGGAGATGCCGGTCATGAAGTTCCTGTTCGACGACGAGTCATTCTCTTTCGAGGCGCTGCGGGCAGCCGGGTATGCCAGCGGGAGTGGCGCTGATCTCGGCGAGGTCCTCGTGACCTGCGCCAGCATCCCTGACGGTGATGAGGAAGCGTGGTGCCGCGAGTGGGGTGCCCTCGCCGACCGGATCCGCGGTACCGGCCTGGCCGCCCTCGCGGCCGGCCACCGGATCAGTGCGCGGGACGCGCTGCTGCGCGCCTCGAACTACTACCGCATGGCCGAGTTCTACCGGCGCAGCGACCCGGACAACGACGCCGAGTCGGCACGCCTTGCCCGGTTGTCGCGGGAGTCTTTCGCCGCGGCCGCCGAGCTGCTTGACGTGCCCGCGCGCCGGGTCGCGATCCCCTATGAGGACACGACACTGCCCGGCTACCTGTTCCGCGCAGACGACTCCGGAACGGCGCGGCCGACCCTGGTCTACCACGGGGGCTTCGACTCCACGCTGGAGGAGAGCTACCTCGCGATCGCGCGGGGCGCACTCGAGCGCGGGTACAACGTGCTCGCGTTCGACGGTCCGGGGCAGGCGACGGCCCGCCGCCTTCAGGGCCTGGTGTTCCGCCCGGACTGGGAAAAGGTCGTCACCCCGGTCATCGACTACGCGGCAGCCCTGCCCGAGGTCGACGAGCGCCGGATGGTCCTGATGGGGACCAGCTTCGGCGGTTACCTCGCCGCGCGGGCGGCCGCCTTCGAGCACCGGATCGCGGCGCTCGTGCTCAACGACGGGCTGTTCGACTTCGGCGGGGCGGTCCTGCGCGGCCTGCCCCCGGCACTTACCGCCCTGATCGAGGCGGGCCGCGACGCGGAGGCCGAGGCCGTCATGGCGCAGGCCGCCGCGCACAGCACGTACCTGCGCTGGTCGGCAGGCAACTCGCGGTGGACCTTCGGCGCGACGAGCGCCGCCGGGGCACTGCGCCAGATGCGCGCCTACACCATGGCGGGCATCGCCGACCGGATCACGTGCCCCACCCTGGTCCTTGATCCGGAGAACGACCAGTTCTTCCGCGGTGAGCCACGCCGGATCTTCGACGCACTGCGCTGCCCGAAGGAACTGATCACGTTCTCTGCCGCTGAAGGTGCCGGGGAGCACTGCCAGGAAGGCGCGGGCCTCCTGACCGAGCAGCGCGTCTTCGACCGCCTCGACGCACTTCTCCGCTAGGCCTCGCGGTGCCACTGAGGGGCAGATGCCGCGCGCCTGACGGCGCGGGTTATGTCCCCGGAGATCTTCGGCGGCGCGGTGGCCGGTTGTACCGTGAGGGCTGGGAGCAAAAGGAGATCCGGGTGGCGATCGATAGCCCCTCCGGCGCGTATGACGACGACCCCGAACAGGCCGGAGACAGCAAACCGGACGAAGTTCACGGGCACGGTAAGCAACAGCCCGCGGAAGTACGCAGCCGGGCGGAATACTACGAAGAATTGCGCGCTACCGAGGTCAGGCGATGAACACTACTTCTCGTGGTGGCAGTGCTCGGCGGGCGGCAGGTCGAGAGCGGGATTGCCATCGAAGAAGCCGTCGGCCCGGAGCTTGAACCCGACCGTGGTGACCGGCATCACCGGCCAGTCCTCCGGACGGACCACGTGGTGCGCGGTGAACGTGTGCCACAGCACGAGGTCTGTGTTCTCCAGCGGGCGGTCGGCGGCGGTCCACGCGGGCAGCCCGTCCCCGCCGGGGTGCTGGTTGGGGTAGTCGCCGGCCGGGAAGCGCTGGTCGGGGTGGTACGCGGTGACCCACAGGTGTTTGGTGGCGAACTGGGCCCGCCGGATCACGTGGCTGTCGGGCTGGTCGAACGGCAGCACACTGTCTTGGGGCACGAGCTTGTAGGCCACCGGATCACCCAGACCGTTCGGCCTATTGGGGTTGGTGATCCGCCAGTAGCGAGCGGTCCGTCCGTCGGTCAGCCGCTGCGCCTGCGATTCCCTGGCCAGCGGGGTCTGCCGTACCACCCACGCGTTGCCGTGCGGGTTGTCCGGGCCGGGCGGCAGGGCCACCGAGTCGCATTCGACCACCGTGTTGCCTGGACCGTCCACCATCATGTCCAGCCGTACGCAGAAGATGTGCTGGTGGTGCGGCCCGTAGACCTGCGGCGCAACCAGCGTGCCATGGGCCGGGCGCTGCCCCGGCGGCAGCGCCCCGTTGGAGATCACGCCGGTCAGCTTGACCTCGTACTCGATCGTGCCGTCCTGGTAGAGGTACCAGAAGTAGCCGTACTCGTAGTTGCCGACGGTGGCAATCATCGAGATGACCAGCCGCCGGGAGCGCCGGACCTCTGTTTTCCCGGTCCGCCAGTCCATGTGCTTCCAGCTGATCCCGTGGTCTTCCTCGTGCAGGCAGATGGCGTTCACCAGGACCTGGGCGTGGCCGTCGTTGTCGTTCAGCCAGGCGTCGAAGTAGCGGATCTCGCCCAGGCAGTCACAGCCAAGCTCCAGGCTGTTGGCCAGCACCCCGATGCCGTATTCGCCCATGTCGAAGACGTTCTTGCGGTAATGCGCGGGGTTCGGGTCGCCGTAGGGGATGAACATCTCCGCCAGCGAGGCGCGGTAGATGACCGGCCGGAGCGTACCACGGTCCTCGTACCGGAGCAGGTGCAGGACCAGCCCTTCGCGCGGGGTGAAGCCGACCCGGAATCGCCACTTCTGCCAGCGCACCTCGTGGCCGTCGACGGTGAAGCTGGTGCCGTCCGGCTGGGTGATGCTGGACGGTGTCCTTGTCGGGCTCGCGTAGCGTGACGTAGACGAACCGGGTGCTGTCGGCCAAACCGCGGTCGCGCTTGAGGATGCTGGTGGCGGCCTCGATCTCGGAGCCGGTCAGCGGGTCGAGCGGGTGGCGCACCGTGGCGCTGTCCTCAGCTGCCGCGGCATGTGCCGTCGTCGCCGCTGTCGCCGTCGCTGCGGCTGGGGTGTCCTCGGCTGTCGCCATCACCCGCTCCTTTCCGTCCTTTCACGGCCGACACGTCAGCCTCATCCATGTACTGCCGTTTCTGACGGAGAGGCATCTTCACCATTACGCAGACAAATTGGTACGTCAAGGTCACAGTGCCACCACGTCGCGTTCGGCTCTCGGCGGGACACTGACGAATACTGATGCTCAGCCCTCGTAGCGCACGGTGCTACAATGAACTACATGAGTCATCCGCTGAGCGTCCGCCTGAACGATGCCACGATCGCGCGGCTTGGCAGGCACGCGCAGCGCATGCACCTGGCCCCCCGCACCCTGGCACAGCGTTACGTGGAAGAGGGGCTGAGGATGGATGAGCATCCGCTCATCCGGTTTGCCGACGGACCAGCAGGCCGGCGCGCCCGGTTGGTGGGAACCGGCAAAGACGTGTGGGAAATCATCGCGGCCGTACGCGACAACGACGGTGACGCCGCCGAGACGGCACGCTATCTTGAGATGCCGCTCGGCCTCGTACAGGCCGCCATCAGCTACTACGGCGCCTACCGGGACGAGATCGATCAGTGGATCGAGGCCAATGAGCAGCAGGTAGCCGAAGCACATGCAGCCTGGTCCGCCGGCCAGGATGCTGTTAGGCAGTGAGGCTGCTTCTGGATGAGATGCTCTCCCCGGCCATCGCGCGCGAGCTCCGCGAACAGGGGCACGACGTCCTGGCGGTAGCAGAACACGCTGGCTGGGCCGCGCTTTCAGATCCTGAGGTCCTGGCCGTTGCGCGGACTGAGCGCAGAGCCATCGTCACCAATAACGTGCGCGACTACCGGCCGCCGCACGCCGACGCGATTACGCCGGGCGGCCCGGGACACTTCGGCATGATCTTCATGCCAGGCAGCTACCGGCGTACCAAAGCAGACACCGGACGAATCATCTCCGCCCTTGAAGCAAAGCTCACTGAATACCCTGGCGATGAGGATCTAGCGAACGGCGAGTGCTGGCTCTAACAGCGGGCATGCGACCGAAAGCTCGAGCACCTTCAGGTGCTTGGAGACCGCCGGCTGGGACATGGCGAACGGCGCGGCCAGCTCCGCCACGGTCACCTCCCCCTCGGCCAGCCGGGTCAATATCGCCCGGCGGGTCGGGTCGGCGAGCGCTCCGAAGACGAGGCTGAGCCGGTCCGTAGCCATCTATAACCAAATCTTTCTAAAACCAGATGATTATAGATTGCCCGGATCCCGCACCGGCAGGAAGCCGCGCTCGCCCGGCAGCCTGCCCGGCGCCGGCCCCCGAACCTCCCCGGCCTGGACGTGCCCGCCTTCGAGCTCCCGCCCGGCCTCGCCGACGCGGACAGCATCGGCATAATCTACGACGAGACCGACGGGCTCAACTTCTATAACGAGTACGGGATGCTGCGCGAGTTGTTCGCCGACCCGGCCCTTGCGGCCGACAAGCGGTACGCGGACGTGCTGCGCGGCTACCTGCGGTCGGAGACGATCGGCCCGCTGCCGTTGCGCCGCCTGGCCGCCGCCTACCCGGACACGGTGGACGCGGTGTACCGGAAGATCCTGCGCAAGCGGGACTTCACCTGGGCCGAGCACGGCGAGGCGCTGATGCGACGCCGGAAGGCCTGGTACTACCAGCACGAGCCCCGTCCGGGCGTCTCGGTGATCGGCGCCCGCCTGCTCGAGCTCGCCTCCAGCGGTCGCCGGTAAGGCCGCGAACGCCGACTGCCCGCAGCCGCCCTGCGAGATAATGACCGGTTGGCCGGCATGCGGGGGGGTGAATCCGTGATCGGCGCGATAAGAAAGGCGACATTTGATCGAGTACGCGTTCGCTGAGGTCAACAATGGCGGCAGCCTTGGTAGCATCCTCACGGACGTCGTCCGCGTTGATCTGAGGGGCGTCGGTTGGTGGGTACTCCACGTCGTGTCGCTGGCGGCGGATCCGGTCAAATGGCCGTAGTACCTGGCCCATGGGAGGATCTAGCTGTGCGCGGGTCGCTTCGTACACGGCCAGATGCCCGCCGCGAGTGGTGGGTCGCAGTCCCTGGTTCTCCAGGACGGCGGTCAGTGCCTTGCGGGCTGCGTCATAGACCAGCGTGTATCCGCCTGCCGGATCACCTTCGCTGATCTCGTTCGCGGATACGAGGTGCATGCGGGCTTGGAGTATGAGGCGGTCTGCATGCTGGCGGCTGGCGGGCACGCGCTGCAGCTCGCTGTCCGCGAGCATGCGGTCTATTACCTCACGGCCCTGGTTCCACCTCATGCAGTCTCGTCCTGTCCAGGCAGATGAAGCTCGACCAGGGGGCGTTCGCGCACCGATGCCAGGAAGGGGTCCGCCGGGTCGGGAGAGGCCCAGGCGGCGGGACGGATCCGGCGGATGTCCACTGGACGTCCGAGCCGGTTCTGGGCTGCTCGCGCGATCTCATCGAGGTCATCAGGGTCGGCGGTGCCGACTACGAGGACGTCTACGTCGCCCGGGACCGGGCCCGGCTCCCCCAGATATCGTGCGGCCCACGAGCCGTAGATGAATGCCTGCGTGATGCCCTCTACGTCGGCCAGCAGGTCGTTCAGCACCGGCAGCGGCCCGTAGGTAACGGCGAGCAGGTCGGTCAGCGGGCGGCTGACAGGAGTGTCGGTCACGGCCCGAAGCAGGCGGACATTTCCGCGGCGGGAGTCGCGGACGAACCCTGCTGCGATCAGACGTGATGCCTCTGTATGCACTGCCTTAACGCTTGCACCGATGAGCGCGGCAGCCTCGGTCAGGCTGTAGTCCCGATTGGGGTGCAGGTATAGAAGCGCCAGCAGATCCCCTTGGACGCGTGATCGGAGCAGCGGCAGCAACGGAGGCGGGCCACTTCTCATAAGAGGTAAAGTACCTTACCTCTTAGGGAAGGTCACGCTTCAGGCTCCCTGTCTGATCGCAACGCTCGTTGGCGTACGGCGGCGAGAGCTGGGCGAGCGTGGCTGTGGCCTCGTCCTGCCGACCCGCCTCGCAGCTGGCTGATCCGGCCCTTCGAGACGCCCAGCAGCACGGCGGCATCGCTGACCGAGAGCTGCCCGGCGAAGCGCCGCAGGAGCTCGGAGGTGTCGCTGGCGATCTCCGCGGCCGCGCGCTCCTGCTCGCGGCGGCGGGCGCGCAGCCTGCCGGCCCGCTCGTCGAGCACCGGGTCGCCGGTGTGGTAGTCCATCTCCAAGTCCAGGGCCGCTTCCGCGCTGCGGGGAAGGTCCTCGACCATGCCGATGACCTCGCGGACGTTGCGGTCGAGGGCCCGCAGGGTCTTTGCCCAGGTATGCGTGCCGGGCAGCGCGGGTACGTCGGCCATCCACCCGTCGCCGTCACGGGTCGCTACGACGTGATACTTCATCGCCCCTTCAGCCATCCCTTCCCGAACACCGGCTCCAGGTCACGCTCGATCGCTCGCAAGGTGCCGGGCCGTACGTCACCGGCGTGCTGGGCGACGGTGGTGCGGGCAGTTACCTCGGCGCCATCGGCCAGGGTTGCCCGGGCCTCGTACTGGCGGTGGGAGCCGCGCTGGCGCAGCAGAACCCCTCCGTTGCGCTCGATGAGCCTGATGACCTCCCTGGCTGTCATCAGTATAGTTTAGCGACTAACCATTTCAAGTGTTTAGCATCTAAACACTATGGTGCGCAGCATTTTGGGTGCACTGGACGCCGAGCCGCTGGGACCGGGCGCCGTTCCGCGAGCCCGCCTCGCGGACGCCGACGCTGGCGTGGCCACGAGAATTGCCCATCGAAGGCGAGCCGCCCGACCCGGCAGGCCCGGGTCAACCCTCTGACCTCCGGGCATTTACCGCACCGGCATCCTCATGGCCACGGCCCAGATGATCACCCGCTGGATCTCAGCCAGCCAGCCGCCTCCCGAAGCAGCGACCTGGAGCAGCGCCCGGTTCGCGTAAGGCCGCGCGGAACCCACATGCTCGCGGCCGAGGCGGACGTGTCGCTGCGTTGCTGATGACCGCGTCGGGGTGCGGCCCGGCCAGCAGCCGGCTGGCCAGATCGCGTACCTGGGCGAGTTCGGCCAGGTCGGCTCGCTCGAGGACGAAGTCCGCGCCCGGCACGGCAGACTCGATATCTCCGCCGCCCGCGCGGCCTTACCCAGCGCCTAAGTGGACCGAGCACGGCGAGGCGCTGATGCGCCGCCGGAAAGAGTGGTACTACCGGCGCGAGCCCCGCCCAGGCGTGTCGGTTATCGGCGACCGCCTGCTGGAGCTGGCCTTCGGAGAATCAGGGGAATGCCGGTCCCGGGCAGTTGCTGTTTCAGCGCCTTCTCGCCGAGGTGGGCGGCGCAGCCGACGGTGCGGAGGGCATTTGCGGCTGAATCGTAGCGACTGGAATGTCGGTACGACCTGGCATGGTGGCGAACATGACAGGAGGCGGGCACGATGGATGCCATGACAATCCCGGACGTCTGGTCTGGCCAGGACCGGGCGCTGACCGTCGAGGACATGGAGAACATGCCCGACGACGAGTTCCGCTACGAGCTGGATGACGGAGTGCTGATCGTGTCCCCGGCCCCGTCCACTCTGCACCAGTTCGCGGTGGCGCGCCTCACCGTGATACTCAGCGCTGCCTGTCCCCCCGGACTGGTCGTGCTCCTCGGCGTCGGCGTCAACGTCAGTAAGTTCCAACACAGGGTGCCGGATGTGGCGGTAGTGCGCGCCGACTCGCTTGAGTCCTTCTTCCAGGAGACGCCGCCCGAACTCGTGGTAGAGGTCGCCTCACCCAGGACTCGGCTCTACGACCGGAACAGGAAGAAAGACGTCTACCAGGACTTCGGCATCCCCGCGTACTGGATCGTCGAGCCGTCCAGGGACCATCCAGAGCTGACCGTCTTCGAGCTTCGTTCGGGCGTATACGAACAGACCGCCTATGTCATCGGCGGCGAGGAGTACCGCGCGGCGGTTCCGTTCCCGGTAACCATCGTGCCGTCCCAGCTCGTAACAGCTAAGTGATCATCAGCCCAGATCTGTCGTTCTCCACCTCGCGTACGACCTGTCCGGCCCCTCCGCTCAACCTGCTGTGGCAGCATCCGCTGAAGAACTCTCCTCGGGAGTCCCCGAGCCGTCTGGAACGCCCTGGCCGAGAAGCGGCCGTTCGACCGTGCGGATTACCTGCGGCGGCTGGCGGAACTGCCGGGCGACTGGCCGCCACCGGAGGAACTCGGCTATCCCGGTAGCTGATCGCCGTGGACGCTCAGAAGACGAAGGGGATCAGCATCTTGGTCGAGCGCTTGTATCCTGAATAGGACTCCGGGAAGCGGCTGGCCATGAAGCGCTCCTCCGTGATCGCGCTGTAGGTGAAGTACGCCCCGATCAGTACGCCCCGATCAGTACGACCGCGACCAGCCAGTAGAGGCTGACCGCGATCGTCGTACCGATCATCGCGAGGATGATGCCCGAGTAGATCGGGTGGCGGATGCTCCGGTACGGACCGGTGGTGACGAGTTCCGGATCGGCCTTCTGGGACATCGGCATGCCCCAGTTCCGGCCAAGGTACACCCTGGCCCAGATGGCCAGCGCCAGCCCCAGCAGGAAGACGGCCAAGCCGATGCCCTGAAGCCATGGATCGCTGATGCCAGCATGCCCTTTGAAGACCCTGCCCCGCACCAGCAGCAGGACGACGAGGATGATACCGACCCGGAAGCCGGCGAACCGGGTCCAGCCTGTGTGGCCGGACTTGACACCGATGGCCGCGGCGAGCCAGTAGATCCAGAAGGCCAGCCAGACGGCGAAGATGATGACGTCGACGACATGCATAGAGCAACTCCCCGACCATGGTATGACGGCGTGTCATGAAGCCGGGATGAGGACCTCGGCCAGGCCGGCCAGCCGAGCGGTGACCTCGCTGGCGTCGAACGTGTCGTCTATTTCGGCTTGGCGGGTCATGTCATCTTCGCCGACATCTCCCAGGATCTGCTCGATCACTGCCGGGCCGCGGCGGCCGCCGAACGGCGGCTGGACCGGTGCCGCCCATCAGCGGTCCACAGTGAAACCAGGTCGTGTTCGCTGCGGGCGCGAACAGCCGCGGGGCCGGGTTAATGGGGTGCCTGCTGAGGGGGGCTGCTGGATACTCGTTCGGTGGAAAATATTGCCGAACGGCTGGCTGCGGTGCCTGGGGTGGTGGCGGTGACCCTCGGGGGGTCGCGGGCGGTGGGCGCGGCGGTGGAGGGTTCCGACTGGGATTTCGGGCTGTATTACCGGGGCGGTCTTGACCCGGCGGACATCAGCGCGCTGGGCTGGCCAGGGCGGGTCTTCGCGCCGGGCGAGTGGGGCAGCATCGTGAACGGCGGGGCGTGGCTGACGGTCGGCGATGCCAAGGTGGACCTCATCTACCGGGACCTGGACGAGGTCCTGCGGTGGACCGCGGCGGCCGGGGAGGGGCGGTTCGAGATCCGCCGGGAGGTCGGTTACGTGGCCGGGATCGCGACCTACATCCTGGCCGGGGAGCTGGCCCTGGGCAAGGTGCTGGCGGGGGAGCTGCCCCGCCCGGCGTTCCCGCCCCGGCTGCGGGAGACCGCGCCCGCGGCCTGGTTCCGGCTCGCGGCCGGGGCGCTGTCCTTCGCGGACGTCTACGCCGGGCGGCAGGACCGGGTGGCGTGCCTGGCGAACCTGTGCCAGGCGGTGCTGGCCACCGCCCAGGGCCGGCTGGCAGCCGCGGGCGAGTGGGTGCTCAACGAGAAGAGGCTGACCGAACGGGCCGGGCTTGACGCCATCCAGGACCGGCTCGCGCCACCCGGGCCGGACCTGGGCGCGCTCGTCTCCGACGTCCGGGCCTGCCTGCGGCTGAGGGATGGCGTCTGGGCCGGCGGGTAACCCCGGGCGGCCGCGGGAGGGTCGGCGGGCGAACTTCTCGATGGCGGCGGGGGTGACCGGGGTGAAGAAGTTGACGAGGTTACCGTCGGGGTCGCGGAACAGGAGTGACCGGTTGCCCCAGGGCATCGTGGTGGGCTCCTGGACGAAGTCCTCGACGAAGCCGGCCAGGTTCTGGTGCACGCCGTCCACGTCGTCGACGAGGAACTCGATGATCACGGTGCGGTTGCCGGCCGGGCGGGCGGCGCCGGGCGCGAACAGCGGGACGGTGCGGGTGCTGCCGATCGCCAGGGTGGCGTGGGCGGTCCTAAGCTCGGCGAAGTCCTCGCTGTACCAGGTCGCCCGCACTCCCGTCGCCTTCTCGTAGAAGCCGGCCCAGCGCGTGCTCTCGGGGCTCGCCACGGCTCCGTACCGGCATCAGGTGACGCTGCGGATCCAGGCGACAGCCGAGCAGATCCGGGCCCGGCTTCCGGCCAGCGTCGCGAGTATCGAGGAGGCCGCGGCAGACGCGGATCCGGAGGCCGAGCGCTGGCTCCGCGTGGACCTGGCGGGCGGAGCGGCTCGACTGGGTGCCTGCGGTGCTCGCCTCGCTCGACCGGCCGTTCGTCATCGAGCGGCCGGACGAGCTCCGCGGCCTGGTCGTCGCGCTCGCCGAGCGGCTCGCCGCCTCGGCCCGCGCAGGCTGACGGGGGTCAGCAGGGCGGGGCGCTACCGCGGCCAGCTGTCCAGCGCCGCGCTTGTGCGCCGCGATGCAGTTTCGCATAGGGGGCAGGTGGTCGGCGTCCTTGACGCGGCCGCCAGTTCAACTATCACTCTTTGGCGATATCACCATCCGCCAATATCGCGCTATTATTGGTCTATGGCAATACCGGACGGCGAGTACCTGGTGTTCACGGCGCGAGACCTGGGGGCGGCGATGAAGCACTTCAGGACCGTGGCCGGGGTGACGCAGACCGATGCCGCCGACGCCATGGGGATCGGGCAGCCGTACCTGTCGTCGCTGGAAGGAGGAAAGTTCGGTGGCTCGCTGACCCACGCACTGCGGCTGCTGCGCTTCGTCGGCTGCGAGGTCATCGTCCGACCGCGAGAGCCTCGTGGCTGACCGGCTCGTGGCATGGCTCTACGACACGCCGATTGCGACGCTGATTCGCGGGCCAGAGTTCCGGATCCGGTTGGAATGGCACCCGGAGGGGATCGAGCGGTGGGGACTCGGCAGCCCCGCTCTGTCGGTAGGGCTGCCGGTCGGCGCCCCGATTGGTCCGCGGGACATGCGCGGCTTGGACTTCTTCGAGAACATGCTGCCCGAGGGACCTGCCCTGGAGCGGATGGCGGCCCTGGCCGGGGTCCGCCCGGTAGATACCTACGGCATCCTCCAGGCCTTTGGCCGCGACTGCGCGGGGGCGATCATGGTGCTCCCCGACGGGGACCGGCCCGGCGGGAACGACGGCAGCGGGTACTCCCCCATGACGCCCGGTGACCTGGAGCGAGTGATCAGTGTCCTCGACGTCATCCCCCTTGCTGCCGCGCCCGAGCGCGGCTTCCGCCCGTCGCTGGCCGGCTTCCAGCGCAAGGCACTGCTGGGCCGGGCCCACGACGGCACCTGGCAGTTCCCGTCCGGGAACGCCCCCTCTACCTGGATCCTCAAACCTGACGGCCCGCACGCGATAGCCGCCAACGAGGCCACCTGCCTGCGGCTCGCCGCAGCCTGCGGGCTGCCCGTGCCCGAGGCGGAGGTGCTCGACGTAGCCGGTCTCCCCGTCCTAGCGGTCAAGCGCTATGACAGGCAGGACGCACCAGCCGGGGACATCCCGGTCCGAGTGCACCAGGAAGACGGCTGCCAGGCCACCACCACGCCTCCCGGTCTGAAGTACGAGGAACAAGGCGGCCCGGCGCTGCGCGACTTCGCCAGCGTCATCAGGAACTTCGGCGATCCCCGCGACGTGACCAGCCTGCTGCGCCGTACGACGTTCAACATGGCCGTCGGCAACGCGGACGCGCACGCCAAGAACTTCTCCCTACTGCACGAGTCAGGCGTCCCGGCCATTAGGCTCGCGCCCCTTTACGACGTGCTCTCGACCATCGCCCTCGAACTAACCGGCAGCACGGGGCAGCCCATACGGGCGGACACGCACCTGGGCCAGCGCGTCGGCGGGCAAGCCGACATTCGGAAGGTGACCGCGGCCAGCCTGGTCAACGAAGCAGTTGGCTGGGGGATCCGGCGACGCGCGGCGTCGGCAGTGGTGACCGAGACACTGGACCAAGTGCTCGCCGCCGTCGCAGCGGTACCGGGTGATGCCCGGGTCCTCGCCGTCATCCGCGAGCAGGCCGAGCGGATCAGCCGAGGCTGACATGGCCGCGTTGCATCCGGCTCACCGGCCTGGCCAGAACGGGTCGCGGCCGATGAAACCCAGCAGTCTGGTCTGGGTATCCGCACCGCCGGGCACCTCGACCCGGGCGCCGTACTGGCCGGAGGAGCGGAGAACCTGCTCCATCTGCTCCATCCCGCCGAGGAGCTGAGCGCAGAAGCCGGGGTCCAGCCGGTCGTCCTGGCCGGTGGCCCGGGACAGGTCCCAGGTGTGCATGAACACGTCAGCGGTGTAGAACTGGTCGATCGCGGTCTCCAGGGGCAGGCGGCCGATGTGCGGGTTGGCGAGTTCCCGGTGCGCCGTCTCCGGATCGTCCAGCACCGCCTGCACGCCGTCGCAGTGAACCTGCCACGCGGCGACCGGGTTCTCGTCCACCGACGGCCCGCGGGGCAGTTCGATGCCGGTACCTGAGGCAAGGAACCCGGGGAACCATTCGGTCAGGTGGCGAACTACGTCGCGGGCGGCCCAGCCGGCGACCGGGGATGGCGCGTCCCAGGAGCGGGTACCGCGGACCCGTTCGGTAAAAAGCCCGGCCACCTGCCGGTGCCGCTCGGCCGGGCGGTCAGACAGTGCCATCGGCGAGCATCCTGTCCAGCTTGGCGTAACCCTCGTCGACACCGACCTCCATGCCGCTGCGCAGCCACGCGTCGCGGCCCTCGAAGCTGTCGACCAGCGACTGCGTCCGCAGCCGCGTACGGCCGTCGCCCAGGTCCTCGAACCACAACGTCTCCAGCGCGACTCCGTCGGGATCGCCCTCGAACGTGAAGGTCTGCACGATACGGTCCGGCCGTACCTCGTGGAAGCAGCCGCGGAACCCGTACTCCGTACCATCGCGCACCGCGACGTACCGCCAACTGCCGCCGGTACGCGCGTCCCAGTGCTCGATCCGGGTGGTCATGGCGTCGGGCCCCACCCACCGGGCGAACAACGCCGGATCGGTGTGGGCGCGGTACAACTGCCCGGGCGTGGCCGCGAAGTCACGAGTCATCCGGATGACCGGCAGCTTCGGGTCGGCTTCGATGGCCGTCTCCGTGATCTTGTTCATCCTCGTCTCCCTTCATCTCCGCCAGGACGGCGTCGAGGCGGCGGTAGCGCTGCTCGACGCGGTCCCGGTGGCGCTCGATCCAGGTGTCCATCAGGTCGAGGGCCTGAACCTCCAGGCGCACCGGCCGGGGCTGCGGCCCTCGCGGCCGGCTGACGAGCCCGGCGTCCTCGAGCACCCGCAAGTGCTTGTAGACGGCCTGCAACGACATCCGGTACGGCTCGGCCAGCTGGCTCACGGTCGCGTCGCCCTCCGAGAGCCGGGCCACCATGTCGCGCCGGGTCGGATCCGCGAGGGCGGCGAAGACTAGAGACAGCGTGTCCGCGGTCATCGCCCCTTCAGTTTCAACTCAATGGTTGAAAGGACTCTAGGCCGTAGGCGATCCACCCGTCAACCCTGTGGTTGCAAGTGCTGCTTTATACGTGCGTCGGCGGCAGCGGCGAGGCCTCCGGGGAGGCCTGGAATGCCTGGATCGCGAGCGCGGCGAAGCGCCGGGAGGCCGCGACCCGGGTGGCCGGTAAGGTGGCGTGGATGCCGTCGTTGGCCATGATCACGAGGATCAGGTCGTCTAGGACGAAGTCGAGGCGCAGGTGGCCGGCGTCCTTGGCGCGGCGGGCCAGTTCGGCGACCGAGTTCACCGCGTATTCGCGGCCTGTGGTGACGTCCATCGCGTCGGGGAAGGCCGACCCGAAGGCCGCGGCGAAGCCCCGGTTGCGTGCGTGCAGCTCACAGACCTTCTCGATCACGAGGCAGAAACCGTGCCACGGATCGGGGTCGGCGAGCCCTTCGTCGATGATGGCGCGGCACGCGCACAGCTGGTCGGTGAAGGCCTCGGTGGCCAGCGTCTGCTTGGTGGGGAAGTGGCGGTACAGGGTGGCGGGGCCGACCCCGGACAAGGAGACGACAGTGAAGGCAGCTGAGATCCAGGCGTTCGGAGGTCCAGAAGGCCTGGCCGTCATCGACCTCCCGGACCCGAGTCCCGCTGACGGGCAGGTGCTGATCGCCACTGAGGCGATCGGCGTCGGCGGCGTCGACGGTCCAGCTCGCGGCGCGTGGTGGGGCCAGCGCGGTGGCGGTCACGACGTCCTCGGCCGAACGCGGCGACCGACTGCGCAAGCTCGGCGCGACCCACGTGCTGGACCGCGCCGGCGAGGGAGGCCAGGACGCTCCCCCGGGCTACGACGTCATCATCGACATCGTCGCCAGTACTGACATGCCTTCTTTCTTCGCCAGGCTCAACCCGAACGGCCGCATGGTGGTCGTGGGCGTAGTGGCGGGCTACCCGCCGGCGGACTTCGGCATGACGATGATGGCAGCGTTCCAGAAGTCGCTGTCGTTCGCGACCTTCAGCACGGACACCGTGCCCAAACCCCAGCTGGCACTGATTACTCGACGCTGGGCCGACCAGGCAATTCAGTAGCTGCTAGGGACGGTGCCCTGTATCGAGTTCTGTCACGCCCTAGACGTATTGCCAGGTACAGCCCTCACTATGCTCATGGTGATGAGAGCACGGTGCGAATCGGGTACCGGCTTTGACGTGGTCTTGGACATCGTGGTGCCGCGCGCATTCGACGGTCCCGTCGCGAGGAACGACTTGGCCTGGCCTGTAAGTCTCGGTCGCCGACACGCTCTCGGCGCGGCCAGGGATCAGCGGCGCCGCCGCCTTCAGCAGGTCCTCGGCGAACTTCCGCTGGCTGGCAAGCAGCTGCTCGGCGAAGTCGTAGGTGC
>Ga0074046_10001037_pt1 | contig 25816 bp, 10 predicted proteins | sample BogForMeECP23OM3_FD_94441 | JGI IMG/M metagenome (GOLD analysis project Ga0074046, IMG submission 94441) | Bog forest soil microbial communities from Calvert Island, British Columbia, Canada - Bog Forest MetaG ECP23OM3 | ecosystem: Environmental > Terrestrial > Soil > Wetlands ...
GAGGCGGACTGTGAGTCTCTCCGAACTTTTCATCCATCGGCCCATCATGACCACCTTGGTCATGGCCGCGATTCTCGTCTTTGGTATTTTCGCGTACCAACTGCTGCCCGTCAGCGACCTGCCCAATGTGGACTTTCCCACGATTTTAGTGAGCGCTTCTCTCCCTGGCGCCAGTCCGGACACGATGGCTTCTTCCGTTGCCACCCCGATGGAAAAACAATTTTCCACCATCGCCGGCATCGACTCGATGACGTCCACGAATTCGCTTGGGCAGACCAGCATTACCATCCAGTTCAACCTCAGCCGCAGTCTCGATGGCGCTGCCTTGGACGTCCAGGCCGCCATCACCGCCGCTGGAGGCCAACTGCCTCCGCAGATGCCGACCCCCCCGACTTTCCAGAAAGTGAATCCGGCCGATTCGCCCATCCTCTATCTGGCGCTGAGTTCGCCGACCATGAAGCTGTCCGACGTCGACGAGGCCGCGGAGACCACCATCGCCCAGAACGTTTCCATGGTGAGCGGCGTGGCGCAGGTGCAAGTGTATGGATCGCAGAAATACGCCATGCGGGCACAGCTCGATCCCAGTGCTATGGCTTCGCGCCAGATAGGAATCGACGACGTCACGACGGCGCTGCAATCGGGAAACACTAACCTTCCCACCGGCACGCTCTATGGCCAGAACCACACCTTCACGATTCTCTCGAACGGGCAGAGGATGAATGCTGCGCAGTTCGGGCCTATGGCGATTGCCTATCGCAATGGTTCCCCGGTTCGCCTCAACGAACTCGGTCGCGTCACCGACAGCGTGCTGAACGACAAAACCGCGAGTTGGTTTAACGGCGTTCGGGCCATCGTGCTGGCCATTCAAAAACAGCCGGGGACCAACACCGTTGCCGTGGTGGACAACATCAGGAAGCTGCTTCCCCGGCTGGAAGAGCATATTCCTGCCGCCGTCCGAGTCGATACCCTTTATGACCGCTCGGTCTCCATTCGTGCCTCGGTGAACGACGTGAAGTTCACTTTGCTGCTGACCATTGCTCTGGTCATCCTGGTGATCTTCCTCTTCCTCCGAAACGTTTCCGCCACCATCATTCCTTCTCTTGCGTTGCCCATGTCCATCATCGGCACTTTTTCGGTGATGTACCTGCTGAACTATAGCCTCGACAACCTCTCCCTGATGGCGCTGACGTTGTCGGTAGGATTCGTGGTCGACGACGCCATCGTCATGCTGGAAAACATCGTCCGCCACATGGAGGGGGGCAAACGGCCGCTACAGGCAGCGATGGATGGCGCCAGCGAGATTGGCTTCACCATTCTCTCCATGACGCTGTCCCTGGCCGCCGTCTTTATCCCGCTCCTGTTCATGGGTGGAATCATCGGACGCTTGCTGCATGAATTCGCGGTGACCATCGGCGCCGCCATCCTGGTATCGGGATTCGTATCCCTTACCTTGACTCCGATGCTCTGCAGCCGCTTTCTCCGTCACCAGGAGCGAACCGGCCACGGACGCCTCTTCAATTTCGGCGAGCGCGTCTTCGATGGCTGGTTGCGCGGTTACAACCGCAGCCTGAAAGCGGTCCTGCGCCACAAGTTCGCAACCCTGATGGTGTCTTTCGTTATCATTGGCCTCACATTTTATCTGTATTCGATCTCGAAGACCGGCTTCATCCCCGACGAAGATCAGGGCCTGGTCTTCGCCTTTACCGAAGCGCAACAGGGCATCGCGTTTCAGGACATGATGCAGTTGCAGCAGAAAGTAGCCGATGTGGTGCGCTTCGATCCCAGCGTCATGAACACCATGTCCTCGATCGGCAGTCCCATCAATCAGGGACGCATTTTCTTCCGGCTGAAGGACAAGAAGGATCGCGTCAACCGCATGAGCGCGATGGAGGTCATTCAGGAACTTCGGCCCAAGGTCTCGCAGATTCCGGGGCTGAATGTGTTCATGCAGATTCCCCCGACCATCCGCATCGGCGGAAACCTGACCAAGTCACAATACCAGTACACGCTGCAAACGCCCGATACCACCGAGCTTTACCAGGATGCGCCCAAGCTGGAAAATGCTCTTCGCGCGCTTCCGCAATTGCAGGACGTTACCAGCGACCTGCAGGTGAAGAATCCGCAACTCACCGTGGAAGTCGACCACGATAAAGCGTACGCACTGGGATTGACCCCGGCTCAGGTTTCCGACGCCCTTTATTCCGCCTACGGTACCCGCCAGATCAGCACCATCTACGCGCCCAACAACGAGTACTACGTGATCGTAGAGCTGCTGCCGGAATTTCAGGAGAATCCTGACAAGCTCTCCTTTCTCTATGTCCGCTCCAACGTCGGCAAGCTGATTCCGCTCGACACCGTCGCGAAATTGATTCCTTCCGTGGGCCCGCTGATGGTGAATCACCTCGGCCAGTTGCCGGCAGCAACCATCAGCTTCAACCTGAAACCTGGAGTCGCGCTCGGCGACGCCACAAAACTGGTTGAACGCGAGGCACTTCGAGTGCTCCCCGGAGACATCCAAGGCACGTTCCAGGGAACGGCTCAAGCTTTCCAGAATTCATTCACCGGCATGGGTTTGTTGCTGCTGGCGGCGATTCTGGTGATCTATATCATCCTTGGAATTTTGTATGAGAGCTTCATTCACCCCCTGACCATTCTCTCCGGCTTACCTTCCGCCGGCGTCGGTGCGCTCCTGACTCTTCGCCTCTTCCACCAGGAGCTGAATCTTTACTCGTTCGTGGGGATCATCATGCTCATCGGCATCGTAAAAAAGAATGCCATCATGATGATTGACTTCGCTTTGGAAGCGGAGCGGAAGGAAGGAAAGAGTCCGGAGGAATCCATCTATGAGGGCGCGCTCGTCCGCTTCCGTCCCATCATGATGACCACCATGGCGGCCCTGATGGGAACCTTGCCCATCGCGATTGGTTTTGGCGCGGGCGCCGACTCGCGGCGAGGCTTGGGCTTGGCGGTCGTAGGCGGTCTCCTCTTTTCGCAGATCATAACCCTCTACATCACGCCGGTTTACTATGTATACCTCGACAAGGTGCAAACGTGGTTCCGGAAGCGGCCGGGTGGACGAGAATCTGAGGCCTCTCCTGAAAATAGGCTCAACGAGGCCGAATTGGTCGGACAAAACCGCTAAAGGCTGGCGTTGACCTTTGTTGCCGCTTAGATGTCGAAAGCCGCGCAGTTCATTTACAATCCTCGGCACATGAACCGTGAATACAACAAGCAATATAGCCAGGAATTGGGATGCGACATGGAGTCGCTGGTGTTCGGGCACGCCGGGCAACCGGTCCTGGTTTTTCCGACCTCCATGGGGCGTTTTTTCCAGTATGAAGACTCGGGAATGATCCGCGCGCTGGCCGGAAAACTGGAAGCGGGCGCGATTCAATTGTTCTGCGTGGACAGCGTCGACAGCAAGAGTTGGTACAACAAGAGCGTGCCTCCGGGGGCACGCATCTCGCGGCATGTGCAATACGAGCGTTACGTCGCCAACGAGTTTCTGCCGTACTTGAAGTGGAAGAACCGGGCTCCGCAGATCGCGGTTACCGGATGCAGCTTTGGCGGCTATCACGCGCTGAATTTTTCCCTGCGCCATCCGGATGCGGTTTCGTCGTGCGTGACCATGAGCGGATCGTTCGACGTCAAGAGCTTCCTCGACGGCTACTATGATGACAATGTCTATTTCAACAACCCGCCGGACTACATGTCGAATCTGAGCGACGAGAAGTTGCTGCGCCAAATCCGGCAGATGAGAATTGTGCTGGGATCGTCGGATTGGGATTTCTGCCTGGACGCCAACGTGAAGATGGCCGCAATTCTGCAGCGCAAGGGAATCCCCCACTGGCTGGACATCTACAGGGACAACAGCACGCATGATTGGCCGCTGTGGCAGCGGATGGCAGGGAAGTATTTTTAGTGGAGAGATGGCGCCTCGCCCGGCGCTCCACTAACGGGATTGAGAAGGGGAATTATGGCTGACAAGAGAATCGGAATTCTTTTTGGGATGGAGAATACTTTTCCTCCGGCGCTGGTCGAAAAGATCAACGGCATGAAGGTCGACGGCGTTACGGCTGAGTTTGTGAAGATTGGCGGCATCCGGATGGATGAGCCGAAGAAGTACGACGTGATCCTAGACCGGATTTCGCAGGATATTCCTTTCTACCGCGCCTATTTGAAGAACGCCATGCTGCACGGGACGATTGTGATCAACAATCCGTTCTGGTGGACGGCGGACGACAAGTTTTTCAATTATGCTCTGGCGCACAAGATGGGCGTGGCGATTCCGCCAACGGTGATTTTGCCTCATCACACCCATCCGCCGGATACCAACGATAGGTCCATGCGGAATTTGATGTTTCCGCTGCATTGGGAAGAGGTCTTTGCCTACGTCGGGTTCCCGGCGTTCTTGAAGCCTTACTCGGGCGGCGGCTGGAAACACGTTTATAAAGTGCATTCTCCGGACGAGTTCTTCCACTACTACAACCAGACGGGCGACCTCTGCATGACGCTGCAGCATGGCGTCGAGTTTGAGGATTACTACCGCTGTTACGTGGTGGGGCAGGAGAAAGTGCACATCATGAAGTACGATCCGAAGGCTCCGCATCATGAGCGCTATGTCAAGGGAAACCCGCAGCCGGGGACCGCCTTGAAGCAACGCATCGAGAAAGATGCTTTGGCATTGTGCCGCGCCCTGGGTTACGACCTGAACACGGTGGAATTCGCCGTGGAGGGCGGCGTTCCGTACGCGATTGACTTTATGAATCCCGCCCCGGATGCGGAGATTACATCGGTGGGGCAGCAAAATTTTGACTGGGTAGTGGACGCGGTGGCGGAGATGGCGGTGAAGAAGGCGCTGAGCGAGGAGAATCCTGTGTCGGAATTGCGCTGGGCGGCGCTTCTGAATGGACCGGAGTGGGTGGAGGCCGGAGTGCCGAAAATGCGGAAGAAAACCTAGGTAATGCGGTGGCGAGGCTCTCCCGTCCACACGGTCATCTCATTGGTATACTAGTTGGACTTCTGTCAGAGTGTCCTCCCGCCTGGCAGGTCTGGATGCCGCGATGAAGCCTACATTCACGCTTGGAATCGAAGAGGAATATCAGACCGTCGATCCTGAGACTCGGGATCTGCGCTCGCATATTCACGCCGAGATCATCGAGAAGGGCAAATTGATCCTGCAGGAACGGGTCAAGACGGAGATGCACCAATCGGTGGTGGAAGTCGGGACCTCGGTCTGCGCCAATATCAAGGAGGCTCGGGAAGAGCTGAAGAGTTTGCGGCGCCACATGATCCGGCTGTCGCGGGAGAACGGGCTGCGGCTGGCGGCGGCCGCCACTCATCCGTTTGCCGACTGGCGAACGCAGGAAGTGACGCCCGGGGAGCGCTACAAGAACATCGTGGAGGACATGCAACTGGTGGCGCGCGCCAACCTGATTTTCGGGCTGCACGTGCACGTGGGCATAGAGGATCGCGAGACGACGATCCAGTTGATGAATCATGCGCGGTATTTTGTGCCCCACCTGCTGGCGCTGTCCTCGAATTCGCCTTTCTGGCTGGGGATGGATACGGGGCTGAAATCGTATCGCTGCAAGGTATTCGACAAGTTTCCTCGAACCAACCTGCCGGATTATTTTCCGAGCTGGGGCGAGTACGAAAATTACGTCAAGCTGCTGGTGAAGACGAACTCCATCGATAACGCGAAAAAGATCTGGTGGGACATTCGGCCGCATCCATTTTTCAACACGCTGGAGTTCCGGGTGTGCGACCTTCCGATGCGGGTGGAAGAGACGATTGCGCTGGCGGCGCTGATCCAGGCGACGGTCGCGAAGCTCTATCAGCTGTATTCGAGGAATCAGGGGTTCCGGCTCTATCGCAGGTCGCTGCTCATGGAGAACAAGTGGCGTGCGGCACGCTATGGCATCAACGGAAAGCTGATCGACTTCGGGAAGCAGATGGAAGTTCCGGAGCGCGAGCTGATTGAGGAGTACCTGGAGTTCGTGGATGACGTGCTCGACGAACTGGGAAGCCGGGCAGAAGTGGAGTACATCCGCGAGATCATGAAGATGGGTACGGGCGCGGACCGGCAACTGGAAGTATATCGCAGGACCGCCGACATGAAAGCCGTGATGGACTACATCATTGAGGAGACAGAGATGGGTGTGGACGAAGCGGACAATCTGCCCGCCGCGCGAGCCGTCTGATGAATTTGATGAAGACTTTGAACACTGCTGAACCATCCAACCGACAACTGAACAAGCTGGCTTTTGATCCGCAACTCGCGCAGGGGGCGCGGAATGCGGTGCGGGTGTGCCTGCGCGTACTGCCTTCGGAAAAAGTCACCGTCATAACCGATGAAGTGAGCCTGGAGATTGCAGCGGCCATGGTGCATGAACTGGAAGCGGTGGGCTGCCGCTACCAGACGTGGGTGCTGGAGGATGTCGCGACGCGACCGCTGACGGATTTCCCGGTGCCCATTGCCGAGGATCTGGAGACGAGCCAGGTTAGTATTTTTGCGGTCGAGGCACAGGCCAACGAACTGAAGTCGCGCATGCAGATGACCGAGGTGGTGAACCGGCGGAAGATCCGGCACGCGCACATGGTCAACATCAAGAAGCGCATCATGATCGAAGGCATGCGCGCCGACTTCCAGAAGGTGGACCGGCTGAGCGTGAAAGTACTGGAGACGGTGCGCAAGGCGAAACAAATTCGCGCGAAGACTCCGGCCGGCACGGATCTGGTGGCGGATTTGAATCCGAATTACCGTTGGGTGAAGACGAGCGGCCTGATCAGCACGGAAAAGTGGGGGAACCTGCCCGGCGGTGAAGTGTTCACCGCGCCGGGCGAGGTGAACGGAACATTTGTCATTGATGGAGTTGTGGGCGATTACTTGTGTGCGAAATTCGGCGATTTGAAGGCAAATCCGCTGACCATCCAGATAAACGGGAATCGTCTGATCGAGGCGCACTCAAAGAACAGAGAATTGAAAGACGATTTCTGGGCCTACACCCATACCGATGAGAACAGCGACCGGGTGGGAGAGTTTGCCATTGGAACCAACATCGAATTGAAGGATGTAATCGGAGAGATCCTGCAAGACGAAAAATATCCCGGCGTACACATTGCCTTTGGCAACCCGTACGGAGCGCACACGGGAGCGGAGTGGTATTCGTCAACCCACATTGATGTGGTGGGGCGCGACTTCGACATCTGGGTGGACGGCGAGCAGATTATGCGCGGCGGGCAGTTCCTGATTGAGGCGTAGGGTGTGTGGTGGCGGGGCTTCGCCCCGCCGGGACGGGAAGAGCCCCGTCACTACGCGAACTTCGATGATCCCCTCTTATCGGCACGACTTCAACGCGCGATTCACTCCTGAAAAATACGACCGCCTGCGGCGCGAGATGACTTCGCGATGCGGAATGGAAGTTCCCTTCGCCCTTTGCGAGACTCCTTGCTTTTTCCCGAACGCGCTGGTCGAGCGAATGGGGGACGACGGGAAGGCGCTGATCCGGCAGTTGGTGGAGAATCCGGAATACCGGACGCGCTCGGAGGCTTCCATTCCGGCGCAGTTTCGGGTGCCGAATGAAGCGCCGCATCCCATGTTCATCCAGGTGGACTTTGGGCTGGTACGCGATGCGGCGGGCGCGTTACAGCCGAAGCTGGTGGAGTTGCAGGCGTTTCCGTCCCTCTATGCGTATCAGCCGCTGCTGGCGCAGGCTTATATCGATGTATTCGGACTTGACGCTAAGCTTCGCTACTTCTTGAGCGGGCTGGACTCGCCTTCTTACCAGCGGCTTCTGCGGGACGCAATTGTGGCGGGGCACGATCCGGCGAACGTTGTGTTGATGGAGGTGCATCCGGAGGAGCAGAAGACGCGTCCGGATTTTCTGTTGACCGAAAAGCTGCTCGGGATTCGTACCGTGTGCATCACCAAGATTCAAAAAGACGGGCGGCGCCTGTTTTATGAGGAGGGCGGCAAGCGCATTCCGATTAAACGGATTTATAACCGCGCTATCGTGGACGAACTGGAGCGCAAGGGTGTGACTCTGCCATTTGACTTTCGTGATGACCTCGAGGTGGAGTGGGCGGGGCATCCGAACTGGTATTTCCGGATCAGCAAATACTCCATTCCTTATTTGAAGCATCCTTCGGTGCCGCGGACGTGGTTTCTGGACCAGCTAACCGAAGTGCCCGCCGATCTGGAGAATCTTGTGCTCAAGCCGCTGTATTCGTTTGCGGGATTGGGCGTAGTGATTGCGCCCTCGCGCGGCGACATCGAGGCGATTCCGGCGGCGCAGCGCAGCGCCTACATTTTGCAGGAGCGGATGAATTTCACGCCGGTCGTCGAGACGCCGCACGGCGCCACCAAGGTTGAACTGCGGATCATGTATGTGTGGCTCGATCAGTTGCTGCCGGTGCTGACCATCGTGCGCATGGGCCGTGGCCTTATGATGGGCGTGGACCAGAACAAGAATATGGCGTGGGTGGGATCGTCGGCTGCGCTGCTCAGTGGCTCCGCTCATTAATCCCGGGCGTGATTCGGACCTGTATTGCAAAACTAAGCCTACGATATTAAAGCCTGCGATGAACCCTTCACCGTGGTCTTTTCCCGGAGTGACGTTAGCCGTACACTGCGAGTGCCGCTCCAGGTGAGTGAGTGAACCTAATGCACGTGCCTCAATTTACCCTCGACGATTACGAAAAAGTTTTCGCTGATCGCCATCTGCTGCGCCACGTGGTGGCAAAGTGGGCAAAGGGTTAAGCCGGAGGCCCCTGCCATTCTCAGTGCGGATGGCAACTCCGTAGTTACTTGGAGCGAGTTCGACCGCACGACCGCGACGGACCAAACACAAAATCGCATTGTCCCAAGGTCGGCAGTGGATCCGCACCTGCAGGCGAGTCACTGACGCGAGGCCATCACGCATCAACGAGCCCTCACTTCATCAAGCATTACTCCCGTAACTTTGCTGGCGATCCCCAACCAGTCACACTGGCGTTCATGAAAAAGCGTGCGATGTCTTGTTCCCGGTCCTGCGCGCACACTTCTTCTCATCCCAACATGCTCCCTGGCTCTCTTCCGTCCGAAATAGTAAAGACGGTGGCGGGGGCTTGCATCTCCAACTGCCTCTAATGGGCAGCGCATTCAGCACAAAGTTACTTCAAGGAACCTGTCATGACGTTGCAGGGCGACGACCTCAGTCCGTGTCAGGAATCTGCTCATTCGAAAACGAACACATCTGCCTCCGCGGCTTAAAAAGGAATAAACCATATGCGCACCCGCTCCCTCAGCATCGGCGTTGCTCTCGTGATCCTCTGCTTGAACCCAGCCTTCTTGGCCGCTCAAAGCGTAACCTTTGCGGGCTCCCAAACCACGGTGCCGGCCAGCGGACTGAGTTCCCCCTGGGGTGTGGCGGTGGATAGAGCGGGCGATGTCTTCATCGCGGATCAGGTTAACAACCGGGTGGTGGAGGTTCCGGCCGGTGGCGGCGCGCAGACCACGGTAGCCAGCGGACTGAACCAACCGACCGGGGTGGCGGTGGATGGAGCGGGCAACGTCTTCATCGCGGATAACCATAACAATCGGGTGGTGGAGGTTCCAGCCGGTGGCGGCGCCCAGACCACGATAGGCAGCGGACTATATTACCCGCAGGGAGTGGCGGTAGATGGAGCGGGCGATGTCTTCATCGCGGATACTTTCAACAACCGCGTGGTGGAGGTTCCGGCCGGTGGCGGCCCCCAGAGCACAGTGCCGGCCAGCGGTTTGCTTTCCCCGACCGGCGTGGCGGTGGATGGAGCGGGCGATGTCTTTATCGTGGATAACAACAACAGCCGGGTGGTGGAAGTTCCGGCCGGTGGAGGCCCCCAGACCACGGTGGGCAGCGGTCTGTATTACCCGTTCGGTGTGGCGGTGGATGGAGCGGGCGATGTCTTCATCGCGGATACCGACAATAGCCGCGTGGTGGAAGTTCCGGCGGGTGGGGGCCCCCAGATCACGCTAGGCAACGGACTGAATCTCCCGTATGGCGTGGCAGTGGATGGAGCGGGCGACGTCTTCATCGCGGATACCTACAACAACCGAGTGGTGGAGGTGCAGCGCGTGGCCGTGAATTTCGGCAGCGTAAACGTTTGTCCCGCGGGCCAGAGTACTCCGGCACCTTGCAACCAGACCATCCTGCTGAACTACAACGTCACGGCGAGCACGACCTTTGGCACCATCAGCGTAGTCACGCAAGGCACTCCCAACCTCGATTTCACTCTGAGCAGCGGCAGCACCTGCACCGGCACGGTGTCCGCAGGGAGCACCTGCACGGTGAACGTTACTTTTGCCCCGCTGGCGCCGGGAGTGCGCATGGGTGCGGTGCAACTCAGCGACAACCTGGGCAACCTGCTGGCAACCACCATGGTTCACGGTACAGGCCAGGGGCCAGCGATTGCATTCGGAGGAGGCGCCCAGATCACGGTGCCGGCCAGTGGACTGAGTCACCCGTACGGAGTGACGGTGGATGGAGTGGGCGATGTCTTCATCGCGGATCAAAATAACAGCCGGGTGGTAGAGGTTCCGGCCGGTGGCGGCGCCCAGATTACAGTGGGCAGCGGACTGAACCAAGCGACCGGAGTAGCGGTGGATGGAGCGGGCGACGTCTTCATCGCGGATAACCTGAACAACCGGGTGGTGGAGGTTCCAGCGGGCGGCGGCGCCCAGACCACAGTAGGCAGCGGACTATCTCACCCGCAGGGAGTGGCGGCGGATGGAGCGGGCGACGTCTTTATCGCCGACACCTACAACAGCCGGGTGGTGGAGGTTCCGGTCGGTGGCGGCGCCCAGATTACGGTACCGGCCAGCGGATTAATTTATCCGAGCGGAGTAGCGGTGGATGGAGCAGGCGATGTCTTTATCGCCGACAATAACAACAGTCGGGTGGTGGAAGTTCCGGCCGGTGGCGGCGCCCAGACCACGGTGGGCAGCGGACTCTATTACGCGTACAGCGTGGCGGTGGACGGAGCGGGCGATGTCTTTATCGCGGATACCGACAATAGCCGGGTGGTAGAGGTTCCGGCTGGTGGGGGCCCTCAGATCACGCTAGGCAACGGACTGAATCTCCCGTATGGCGTGACGGTGGATGGAGCGGGCGACGTCTACATCGCGGATACCTATAACAACCAAGTGGTAGAGGTGCAGCGCTCACAGCCGCCGGCGTTCAGCTTTGCGGCGACTTTGGCGGGGCTCACGAGCAGTGACAGTCCGCAGTCGGTCACCATTCAAAACATCGGCAACCAGTCGTTGAATGCCATTGCTCCGGGACTGGTCGTCGGCGGACCAAACTTTGTTCAGGTTGCGGGCCTGGGTACGCCAGCGGATTGCACCAGCAGTTTCTCGCTGACGCCGGGGGAAAGCTGCAATCTCAGCATCAGCTTCGAGCCGCAGAGTGTTGGCAATCTTACGGCTGTGGCCGCCTTTAGCGACAACGCGCTGAACGTCATTCCCTTTGCCAGCCAGAACATCGCACTGCAAGGTACGGGTCAGGCAACCCAGACGGGGCTCGGGCAAACGATTGCGTTTACGCAGCCGGCGCCGGCGAATGCCAGCTACTACAGCGCGTTCACGGTATCCGCTGAGTCCACTTCCGGGCTGACGGTCACGTTAATGGTGGATGCGGGTAGCGCATCCGTGTGCTCGCTCGGAGCGTCCAGCGTGGCGAGTGGGGTGACGAGCACGATCGTGGCGATGCAGAGTGCCACTGGAATCTGCACCATCGACGCCAACCAAGCGGGGAGCGGCATTTACGACGCGGCGGCGCAGCAGCAGACCTCGGCAACGGCGGCCAGCATCGGCACGAGCCTCACGGTGACCAACACCAACGACAGCGGCTTTGGCTCGTTGCGGGATGCGATTGCCAACGCAGCCTCGGGCGACACCATTAATTTCGATCTTGCGTCTCCGGCCACCATCAGCCTGGCCAACACGCTCACGGTGAATACAAGCCTAACCATCAGCGGACCGGGCGCGTCCGATGTGTTGATCAGCGGGAGCCATGCAGTGCAGGTATTTTCGATTGGTGGAGGAACAACGGTAGCCATCTCCGGCGTAACCATCGAGAATGGGAGCGTCAACGGCGGTGGCACCTGGGGTAGCGTCGCCGCCGGCGGTATCTATAACGCCGGAACGCTGACGCTCAGCAACAGCACCGTTTCCGGCAACATTGTTAGCGCCGACGGCAGCGGCTACTACGTGAGCGTCTACGGCGGCGGGATCGACAACTCGGGAACGCTGACACTGAGCAACAGCACGGTTTCCGGCAACATCGCTACCGGCGGCGGCAACGACTACTACGGTGGCGTCACCGGTGGTGGCATCTACAATTCGGGAACGCTGACGCTGAGCAACAGCACGATCTCGATCAACATTGCCAACGGCGGGGGCAACGACTACTACGGCAGCGTCAGCGGGGGCGGCATCTACAACTCCGGAACACTGAGGCTCAGCAACAACACCATCTCCGGCAACTCCGCTGTCAGTGCCAATGCCTTCTTCGGGAGCGTCAGCGGCGGCGGCGTCTCGAACGGCGGAACCTTGACCGCGAAGAATAATATCGTGGCGAATAATCCTTCGGGGGGGAACTGCGCCGGGACCATCACTTCCGAAGGGCACAATCTGTCGGACGACGCCTCTTGCGCGGCCTCGTTTACCCAGAGCGGGGACTTGAACAGCACTGCCGCCGGGCTTGATCCCAGCGGCCTACAAGCGAACGGCGGTCCAACCCAGACGATTGCACTGCTCAATACCAGCCCGGCCGTCGATGCCGTCCCGTTGAGCCCGATCAACTACTGCACGGATACCAATGGAAACGCGGTCTCGACCGATCAGCGCGGCGTGGGGCGGCCGCAGGGTTTGGCATGTGACATGGGAGCCTTTGAGCTGGGCCAGACGCAGGCAGGGCAGACCGGGCAGGCGATCACGTTTACGCAGCTGGCGCCGGCGACGGCGAGCTACAACAGCACGTTCCCCGTGGCTGCGGAATCGACCTCGGGGCTGACGGTAACGTTGTCGCTGGATTCCGGCAGCACATCGGTGTGCTCGCTGGGAGCGCCGGTGGTGGCGGGCGTAGTGACGAGCGCGACGGTGACGATGCTGAGCGGCACCGGTACCTGCACCATTTTTGCGCTGCAATCAGGTAACGCCACCTACAGCGCAGCGGCGCTGCAGCAAACCTCAGCCGTGGCTCAGCAGACCGGCCAGACCATTGCCTTCGGGGCACTCTCGAATCAGGTGCTGGGCACCGCGCCGTTCACGGTCAGCGCGACCGCGTCCTCGGGCCTTGCCGTGAGCTTCGCTTCGACCACCCCAGCCGTCTGCACAGTGTCGGGTGCAACGGTGACGCTGGTCGCCGTTGGCACGTGCACCATTCAAGCGACGCAGGCAGGCGACGCCAACTACGTTGCCGCCACGCCTGTCAACCAGAGCTTCCAGGTGATGCTAGAAAGCCAGGCCATAACCTTCGCGGGCGCCCAGACCACTGTGCCGGTCAGCGGAGTGGCTTTGCCGAATTCTGTAACGGCGGATCGAGCGGGCGATGTCTTCGTCGTGGATTGCGAAGGCGCCCAGGTGGTGGAAGTTCCGGCCGGTGGCGGTCCACAGACCACGCTGCGGGCCAGTGGATTGAGTTGCCCGCTCGGTATGGCGGTAGATGGGGCGGGCGACGCCTTCATCGCGGATACCGACAACAGCCGGGTGGTGGAGGTTCCGGCCGGTGGCGGCCCTCAGAGCACGGTAAGCAGCAGCGGACTAGTGGGCCCGTTCGATGTGGCGGTGGATGGAGCGGGCGATGTCTTCATCGCGGATACCGACAACAGCCGCGTGGTAGAGGAACCGGCTGGTGGGGGCCCGCAAATCACGATCGGCAGCGGACTGAGGTACCCGAGTGGTGTGGCGGTGGATGGAGCGGGCGATGTTTTCATCGCCGATACCTATAACAACCGGGTGGAAGAGGAACCGGCCGGCGGTGGCCCCCAAACCACGATCGGCAGCGGACTGAGTCAACCTCGGGGTGTGGCGGTGGATGGAGCGGGCGACGTCTTCATTGCGGATTTCGAAAACAACCGGGTGGTGGAAGTTCCGGCCGGTGGTGGCCCCCAAACCACGGTGGGCAGCGGACTGCGACTTCCGGAAGGTGTATCGGTGGATGGAGCAGGCGATGTCTTCATCGCGGATTCCTACAATTTCCGGGTGGTGGAGGTACAGCGCGTGGCAGTGAATTTCGGCAACGTCAACGTTTGCCCCGTGGGCCAGACCACTCCCACACCCTGTAGCCAGACCATCCCGTTGACCTACAACGTCGGGGCAACCATGAGCTTTGGCACAATCAGCGTAGTTACGCAAGGCGCGCCCAACCTCGACTTCACTCTGAGCAGTGGGAGCACTTGCACGGGCACGGTGTCCGCAGGGAGCACCTGCACGGTGAACGTCACCTTTGCCCCGCTGGCGCCTGGAGTGCGCATGGGCTCGGTGCAACTCACCGACAACTTGGGCAACCTGCTGGTCACCACCATGGTTCACGGGATTGGCCAGGGACCGGCGATTACCTTTAGCCCAAGCGCCCAGACCACCGTGGGCAGCGGACTGAATAACCCGAACGGCGTGGCGGTGGATGGGGCGGGCGATGTTTTCATCGCGGATACCAACAACAACCAAGTCGTGAAGGTTTCGGCGGGCGGCGTCCAGACCACCGTGCCAGCCAGTGGACTGTATGCGCCGCGCGGTGTAGCGGTGGATGGAGCGGGCGATGTTTTCATCGCGGATAGTAACAACAACCGGGTGGTGGAGGTTTCGGCCCTCGGGGTTCAGACCATCGTGAATACGGGAAGCTACACGCTGAATGCCCCGTTCGATGTAGCGGTGGATGGAGCGGGCGATGTCTTCATCGCGGATACCGACAACAACCGGGTGGTGGAGGTTCCGGCCGGTGGCGGCGCCCAGACCACGGTGGGCAGCGGATTGAATAACCCGAACAGCCTGGCGGTAGATGGGGCGGGCGATGTCTTCATCGCGGATACCTTTAACAACCGGTTGGTGGAGGTTACGCCCAGTGGCGTGCAGACCACGGTACTGGCCACTTTTGCGATCGGTGTGGCGGTGGATGGGGCGGGCAATGTCTTTATCGCGAACGGCAACCATGTGGTGGAGGTTCCGGCCGGTGGGGGGGCCCAGATCACGTTGGGTAGTGGGTTGAATAGGCCGTGGCGTCTTGCAGTGGATGGAGCGGGCGATGTCTTCATCGCGGAACCCTACATCAACCAGGTGCTGGAGGTGCAGCGCGCGCAGCCGCCAACGTTGAGCTTTGCGTCCACTGCGGTGGGTAGCACCAGCAGCGACAGTCCGCAGTCGGTCACCGTTCAAAACATCGGCAACCAGCCGTTGAACGCCATCAATCCTGGACTGGTTGTCAGCGGAACGAACTTTCTCCAGGTCGCGGGCTCGGGTACTCCCGCCGATTGCACCAGCGGCTTCTCGCTGGCGCCCGGCGCGAGCTGCAACCTGAGCGTCAGCTTTACTCCGCAAACGACCGGCAGCATTGTGAGTGCGGCCACATTCACCGACAGCGCTCTCAACGCTACTACCGCTAGTCAGAGCGTTACGCTGCAAGGCACAGGCATGCAGAGCCAAACCATCACCTTCGGAGCACTCTCGAATCAGGCATTCGGCACCGCGCCGTTCACGGTGAGCGCGACCGCCAGCTCGGGTCTGACGGTAGGCTTCAATTCGCAAACGACGGGGGTATGCACGGTCTCCGGAACGACGGTGACGCTGGTCGCCGTGGGCACGTGCACGATCCAAGCGACGCAGGCAGGTAACGCCAATTACGCCGCCGCTGCGCCTGTTAACCAGAACTTGCAAGTGACGCCAGAAAACCAAACCATCACCTTCGGGGCGCTCTCGAATCAGGCATACGGCACCGCGCCCTTCACGGTCGGCGGTACCGCATCCTCGGGTCTTGCGGTGAGCTTCGCGTCGACCACTTCAGGGGTGTGCACGGTATCGGGGACGACAGTGACCCTAGTCTCGGCGGGCACGTGCACCATTCAAGCGACGCAGGCAGGCAACGCCAACTACAATGCTGCCGCGCCGGTCAACCAGAGCTTCCAGGTGACCCAAGCCAGCCAAACCGTCACCTTCGGGGCGCTCTCGAATCAGGCATTCGGCAGCGCGCCGTTCGCGCTCAGCGGGACTGCTTCATCGGGTCTCGCCGTGAGCTTCGCTTCGGCCACTTTAGGCGTGTGCACGGTATCAGGGACGACGGTGACGCTGGTCGCGGTCGGAACCTGCACCATCCAGGCGACGCAGGCCGGCAACACCAACTACTTCGCAGCCACCCCGGTCACCCAGAGCTTCCAGGTGACGCCAGAAAGCCAGGCCATCACCTTCGGGGCGCTCTCAAATCAGTTTCTTGGCACGGCGCCGTTCACGGTTAGCGGGACCGCGTCCTCGGGCCTGGCGTTGAGCTTCGCATCGACTACCACGGCTGTCTGCACGGTATCGGGCGCGACAGTGACCACGGTCGCGGCCGGCACCTGCACTATCCAGGCGACGCAGGCAGGCAACGCCAACTACGCCGCCGCCACACCCGTCAACCAGAGCTTCCAGGTCAACCCGGCAAATTTCGCGCTGGCCTCGAATCCAACGACTGCAACCGTAACTGCCGGTCACTCGGGGACGTTCACTTTAACGGTGACGCCGCAAGGCTCCTTCACCAGTGCGATCAGCTTCTCCTGCGCGGGATTGCCGACGGAGGCAGGCTGCACTTTCAGCCCGGCCACACTTACTCCTATGACCAGCACCGTGACTACGACGCTGACCATCGCTACTGCGGGGCACTCGGCTTCACTTGCGCCACCACCGCTTGGCCGTCGTTCCACTCCTCTGTATGCCGTATGGCTGGTCCTGCCCGCCATGTTGCTGGGGATGGTAGCTATGGCTGCTCCTAAGCGCAGCAAACTGCTGAGTTGCTGCTTGGCTTTCCTGCTGGTCGGCGGCTGTTTGTTGCAGGCGGCTTGCGGTAGCGGTAGCAGCAGTGGAGGTGGCACCCCGACTGGCACTTACACCGTCACGGTTACTGCCGGGGCGGGTTCAACCCAGCACCCCGCGACCTTGACGCTGATTGTCCAGTGAGGAACTGAGTACATGGCTTGCGTTCGGCGGGGCTGGTGAACACGGGAAACTGCGCATCAACCATGGCCGTCTCAGGGTCAGTCTTGGGGAGAAGGGAAGCCGGGACGGCGCGCCAAAGGTCAGTTCGCAGAGCGTATTCTAGTGTCGTTGGATCAGGAGAAACGCGCCATGGCAACGTTTTTGCGGAGACGCTTTTGGGTTTTCCTAGTCCTCGCAGCTGTTCCCGCCGTGAGCGGGGTTAGCTGGGGCCAGGAGATCAATCCATTATCGACGACATCACTCAGTCTTAAGATACTCCACGATGACACCGCAATTGGCGCCGCAACCGGATTCGTATTGGAGAAAAACAACAAGCATTACTTGGTGACAAATCGTCACGTCGTCCTCGCGTGTGGCCAAGACCCCAGCCCCGAGGACGTTGGGGGCTGGATTTGCGCAAACAAGCTTGCGATTCTTCATTACCAGATCGTCAGTCAGGGGATGGGTTGGCGCTGGATCACAGAGGATATCCTCGACGCACGTGGAAAACCGCGTTGGTTGGAGCATCCCACTCTGCACGGCAGAGCCGACCTGATCGCTTTGCCACTACTGCGCACGGAAAACGTAGAGTTTCATCCGGTAGATCTTGAGTTGAGAAAGACCGACATCGTGGTGTCGCCGGGGGATGCTGTGAGCGTCGTCGGTTTTCCATTCGGGATGGCACAAGATGTCACGCTTGGACTTCCCATTTGGAAAACTGGTACGGTGGCTAGCGACCCCGATGTTAACTTCAGCGGACGCCCTATCTTTCTGGTGGACACCACCTCCCGGCAAGGTATGTCGGGGTCTCCGGTGTATGCCGTAAGAACTGGAGCCTATCGTTCCGCATCGAGTCAACTTCAAATGGCGGGCCACGGAGTTGCTACCAAGTTTCTTGGTGTTTATTCTGACCAGGATGTAAACGCGGAACTGGGTGGCGTTTGGAAAGCCGACGCAGTCGTGGCTCTGTATGATTCATTGCCGTAAGCACGCGCTTAACGGATCAATCTCGAAAATACTGCCACTACGGCTACACGGGCTTGAAATCGATCATTGGTCAAGGCCGTTTTGTTTCCGTGCAGGCAATCCCACCTTCGAGCAGGTTGTATTCGCAGCGCCAGCTAAAGCCGGTGGCATCGCGTTTCCCATATCCCCACACGCGGAGCATGAGCGTCTTCCCCTCAACTCGCGACGCCTCCACAAATACATGGTCGTTTCCCTGCAGTTGAGAGCGAAGATTGTCTGGGGCAATATGGGTGAGCAACGGCTTGTCGATCACAACCGGGTCGATTGAGCTGTCGGTAGTAAGAACCAGTGTGCGGGAAGTACGCTTACTATACTGCGTCACGATGATCAAGTCGTTCTCTGCCCAGGCAACGGCGACCACGCCAGAGTAATCGCAGAGTTTCCGAGAACGACCGCTCGCCGTATCGTCAAGGAATAAGAAGTGGAAGGTACCTGCAAGCTCGGAGAAAGGAGCCTCGCGGTCGGTGCTACGAACCACGAAGCGTCCGTTTGGCGAGGCTAACTGGCCGGCCTTCGGAAACACTACAAAAGACGAAGCATGGGTTACGATTTGGCAGGCGAAGACTACAGTGACGCACAGCATCGTACGGTAGGCTCGCATGCGCAGATCCTCTAGGAGGATTTTGCAGCGCCGGGCGTCCGAACGACAACGTTACCAAAGTGGCGCAGTCGGTGCGCGATTGTTTTGCTCGGTGCAAGTTGGGTGTTCTCCGACATCGGGTTTTCTGTTATGACCTGGAAAAGGAAGTGTCATGTCTCGTCCTGCCCGTAGTTCTAGGAGCACAAACCCCAAGAGCGCCGCGCAAACAGAGTCGTGGCCGAAGCGAGCATTGTTGTCTTGCTTCACACGCTACGGATTGAGCGTGGTTTTGATGTTCTTCGCGCTCGTGTACGCGTTCCTGGCCGGACTTCACACGGTTGGTGATTTTGATCTGGGATGGCATCTGGCCACTGGCCGGTACGTGGTTCAGCATCAAACGGTTCCCAGCACGGACGTCCTTTCCTACACATCGCCAGGGGCGGAGTGGTTGTATCCGCCCTTCGTGGGCGTACTGTTTTATGGCATTTTTTGCGCTTTGGGATACTCGGGCCTGAGTTGGTTTTGTGCGCTCACCTTAGTAGCAATCGTTGCATGCCTCCTGCGCTTCCCCTCCCGGCGCGAGAGTGTTCCCGCAGCGGCGTTAACGATCATAGCCGTCCCTACATTAGCCTGGCGGATCAACCCCCGACCCGATGCTTTTACCCATCTGTTCTTTGCCATCTTCCTCGTCCTGCTCTGGAACCTTTACCGCGCCAACCTGTCCAACGACACACCTTCCCGGGCGGGCTCTCCTGATGCCCCAGATGAGACGGCTCCAAGTTGCGTACGTCCGCGGCTGTGGGTATTGCCTCTGCTGATGTTTCTTTGGGTCAATTTCCATCCCGGCTTTATTGCAGGCCTCGGCATCCTGTTTGCTTTCCTGCTGGCAGAGGGAGTGGAGGCTCTTTTCCGCAGCCGGCGAGGGGCGGTGCTCAAGCGCCTGCGGCTGGCCTGGCCACCGCTGGCCGCTACCGCCGGTGCCACGCTCCTCAACCCGTACGGCCCAAGAATCTTCAATGCCTCACTTGGCTTGATGGGTTTGCGGCCGACCGATCACCCGGGCAGCGGGTTCCTCGTCGCGGAGCTGCAAGCAATGCCATTGTCGCTTCTCAGCTTCTCGAGGGTATTAAATTGGCGCAATCCGGACAGCAGTTTCTGGTGGCTTGCACTGTCCGCCGTGTTGGTGATTGCCCTGGCTCTATGGCGCCGTAATTTCGGAGCTGCTCTGATACTTGCGGCTTCCCTTTACGTTTCCATTCAACATCTGCGCTATGTCGGAATGTTTTCGATCATAGTCGTCGTTGTAGGCAGCAGCAGCCTTGCTGAGGTCTTCAGTGAGCGAGAAGCCAGTAGATGGGGAGGTGCCCACAATCGATCTAGCCTTTGGCGCGTGCTCCCGGTCATCGTCGTGATTGCGCTCTGTCTGCTGACCTGCGTGCGCATAGGCGATCTCGTATCCAACCGCTATTATCAGGTCTCTTCCTCCGGCATACTCTTTGGCCCAGGAGAATCCGGGCTCTTCCCTGAGCGCGCCGCCGCTTTTATCCAGCGCGCGCACCTTCCTGGCAATATCTTTCACACCTACGAACTTGGAGGATTTACCGCTTGGCGGCTGGGCCCAGACTATGGTGATTTCATTGATGGGCGAAACGTCAGCCCGGCTGTAATGACCGAGTATCAGAAAACGATGTCTTCGCTTCCCGACTCCCAATTTGCAGAAACTGAGTCCGACGCCCGAAACATCAACGTTCTTTTTCTTCCGAAGTCCCGATTCTACAACCTGACCCATCCGAGTCTTGCCTCTCTGTGTCAGAGCCAGCTATGGCGCCCCATTTATCTGGACGAAGTTTCCATCGTACTGGTACGCAATCGTCCCGAGAACCGCTCGTGGATTGATCGCTATGCGGTCGACTGCCGTACTCACCAGTTCACCCCGCCTTCGAATGCTCCGCGGAAGGAGCTCTCCAATTTTTATGCCAATGAAGGGACCCTCCTGATGTTCCTGGGGCGTGCTCGCGAGGCGAAGGTGGCTTTGGATCAAGCCGCAACACTTTCGCCCGAAGATGCGAACATTCGCGTTTCTTTGGCACTGCTATACGAGGCGCAGCAAGACCTTGGAAGCGCAGAACTGGAATACAAAGCCACGATATCGATGAAAGAAGACTGGGAAGCAGGCTGGTTCGGACTTGGCCGATTGTATGCCTCGCAGGGCCGATTTTCGGACGCCCGGCTATTGGTCCTGACAGCGATCCAACTCTCGATATATCCGGCCAACGAGTACATGCTGCTCGGCGTTATTGATCTGGCTCTCCAGCAGCCACAATCCGCCCTGGCGGACTTTGATAAAGCAGAGGAAACATCCGGAGAGCGTCGCGGCGTTCAGTTGGATCGCAACTTCCTTGCGCAAATCGCCGAGGGGCGCGCCGGGGCTTACAGCGAACTAGGAGAGTGGCAGCGGGCCATCGAATTTCAGCAGGCAGCAATCCAATGGGCTCCGGAAGATGCGAGTGCTTGGATGAAACTGGCAGCCATCTACGAAAAGGCCGGACACAATCAACTGGCCGAACAGGCACGCGAACAGGCGCGCTCTTTATCCAAATAGAGGGTACGTGATAAGTGCTGGCAAGTGCTCCACGATCATGGGTGCGTCCTTGGCGACCTCCCAATCTCCGAAGAGCAAGCAGGTCAGTGTGGTCTTGCAAAGTCACTCAAAAGCAGTCTAGCTTTAGAGACGAGAGCGAATAAAAAAAGGACATTCCAGTCCGTGGGGTGCATCACACATCACAATGATGGATTATTGAGGTGTGGACAGTGGTCTCGTGTTGGGTTTTCATTTGAAAGAGAGATGGTCCATGAAGGCGTTAGGGGCTTTTCCTGCAATCCGGGTTCTATTGAGCGTGATGCTTGTTCTGAGTGCAGCCACGGCTGCTTGGGCGCAGCCCGCCGCTACCACCACCACTCTGAATGTAGCGCCCAACAGTGTGCCTCCGGACACTGCGGTGACGCTGACGGCAACGGTGACCTCGGCGACGTCCGGAACAATCACGGGACAGGTGTTGTTCTGCAACGCCGGTGCCACGTACTGCGAGGACTCCGCGATCATCGGTAGCGCATGGATGATAACGTCAGGGACGGCGCTGGGGACGGCGACCATCCATAAGACCTTCGGTCCGGGAACGTACAGCATCCAGGCCGTATTCAAGGGGACGAACTCTTACGCCACCAGCACATCGGCAGCCGCGACGGTGACGGCTAGTAGCGGTCCGCTGCCGACGACGACCACGATCAGCGCCACAGGAGTGGCAGGCAACTATTCCCTGAACGCAACCGTCTGGGCTGGCGGCGCGGCAGATCCGGCCGGGAGCGTCTCGTTTGTGGATGCCACCAACAGTAACTCCCCGCTCGGATCGGCGCTGCTGAGTTCGGCTGTGCCGACTTCGGGTTTTCTTTTTGCCGGCACTTCGGGACCCGTCACAAGCTCTGCGAATAATCAGGCAATCGCAGTTGGCGATTTCAACAACGACGGCAATCTGGATTACGTGGTTGCCAGCCTGAACTCGGCGATTGCAACAATTATGTTAGGCAGCGGCAACGGAACCTTTACGGCGGTTACAACAGGCGGTGCACCGTATTCGGTGAACCCTAATCCGGAAGGCGCGGTGGTCGCCGATTTCAACGGCGACGGAAATCTGGACATTGCATTTGCCAACTCCGCGGGCAATGGAGTGACGATTCTGCTGGGCAACGGCGACGGCACCTTTACGCCAGCTGCCAATCCGGCGGTGAGCTTTGCGGCGGCGATCGCGGTGGGCGATTTCAACGGAGACGGGATTCCGGACCTGGCGGTGAGCAACAACAACGGCTCCGGTTATGCGGTGACGATTCTGCTGGGCAAGGGTGACGGCACCTTCAACGTTGGGGCCAACGTGTCTGTGCCGCAATGGTCGTTAAACCCGCAAGGCATTGTGGCTATGGACTTCAACGGGGACGGCAAGACGGACCTGGCAGTAACGAGCGCAAACGGTGACTCGCCGTCGAACTATGTGGTGACGATTCTGCTGGGTAATGGTGATGGAACTTTCACGCAGGGGCAGACTTACAACACGGGCCAAGGCGACCAATCCATCGTGGGCCGCGACTTCAATGGGGACGGCGTTCCGGACTTGGCCATCGCCAACTACTACGACCACACGGTGACGATTCTGCTGGGCAACGGTGATGGAACTTTTACTCCCGTGCCCCCACCCTTACCAGCCACCGGAGACGGTCCTTTTGCGATTGTGGCAGGAGACTTTAACAATGACGGAATACTGGACCTTGCCACGGCGAACTTCCACGACAACACGGTGACGATTTTGCTGGGCAACGGCGATGGAACCTTTACCGCCGCTTCCTCGGCGTTGGCGACGGGAGGCGGTCCTGACGGCCTTGTGGCTGCCGACTTCAATGGGGATGGGCTGCTGGACTTTGTCACGGCAAATTATCAAGTGGCCACACAATCGATTCTGCTGCAGGCGTCCAACTCCACGACGGTGACCATCAGCGGCGTGACCGCACCAGGAACGGATAACGTTTTTGCAAGCTACAGCGGCGACACCAATTACTCTGCGAGTCAGTCCAGTGCGGTGGCTATAAATTCCATTCTCCTCACTGCGCAGACGATCACCTTCCCGAATCCAGGGCCGTTGCCCGACGGCGTCGCGCCGGTTACGTTGACGGCGACCGCTAGTTCGGGTCTGCCGGTAGCCTATACGCTGATTTCGGGGCCGGGCTCGCTGAGCGGTAGCACGCTGACGATCACGGACGTGGGCGACATTATTGTGGAGGCCGATCAGGCTGGCAACGCGAACTATCTGGCGGCACCCTCCGTACAGATCGACATTTCAGTGGTGTCGGCAGCCTTCACCGTCGTGCCGCAGTCGTCTACGCCGACGACGATTCCGGCGCCCGGACAGACGGGAACCATACCGCTGACCGTCAACGCCGCACACGGATTTACAGCGACCGTCAGCTTCACCTGCACCACGCCTGCGGCCATGCTTGAGGCCTCCTGCTCCGCGAGTTCGGTGCAAGTCACGGGCAGCGCGCCCGTGACTGCGAACGTGACCGTGAACACCCGAGGCCCGCACCAGATCTCCCGCTTGTCATGGCCTAAGCCTTGGAACGCGGTGCCCTCTGGGATCGCGTTTGCGGCCATCGTCGTGGCCTCCAGCGCGGGCAGAAAGAAAAAGAAATTGAGAAGAGGAATGCTGCTTGCCGGGCTCATCATCGTCATGCTCGCGGTACTGGTGAGCTGCGGGGGGGGAAGTTCGAGTTCGACAAAGACAGATCCCGGCACTCCGGCAGGGAACTACAACTTGACGTTGGTGGGCACCAGCGGCAATACGAATTACACGGTCACCCTCCCGGTCACGGTGGACTAGAAGCCGGCAGGGTGATCGACTCTTACGGCGATCAGGGTTTGTCTGCAGGTACTTGCGCGGGGCTTTTTGCCTGGCTTTGGCCTACCGCACCTTTCCCGCCACAGGCAGCAGCCGACGTCCCGATTTCAGCTCACGGGCGCAGTTTGTCTGGCCTTTCGCTTCCATCGCATTATCCACGCCGCCCATCCTAATCCAACAGCAAACGCCGTGCCCGACATTATCCAGCCAATCCGGACACTGTCCGGTAGATATCGGAATACTACCCGGTGTTGCCCTGCCGGTAGGACGACGCCACGTATAGCGTGATTCACCACAAGGATTGGCGTCACCTGGCCATCGACCTGCGCCTGCCATCCTTTGTCCCACATGTCCGCCAGGACAACCATGCCCGCTGTGTCCATGCGCGCATCGACCACCACCCGTTCGGGGAATTCCTCTAGTATCCTCGCGGTACCGCGGGATACGGCAGGCAAGTCCAGATGCTCGCTCACATACGACACCCGCGCAGGGTCGAATGTCACCGCTCCCAATTGGTCCATCAACGGTTGCCCTTCGTCGACTACTTGGACTGTTTGAGGCACGAACGTTCGCGCCATTGCGAGTTCATTTTCGACTATCGTATAGCCGTCACCGCGGATGATGGCCTTGAATTGGTTCGACAAATCCTGGCAAAAGATCAGGTACCGCACGTTCAGCATGCTCAGCACTGGCGAAACGCGCACCACCCCGTCATTCGTCCAGGTATCCCATGGGATGAACCCTTGCGTCCGCGCGTAGGGGGGCGAGGATGTCCCCGGCTGTCGCGCGAACTCCAGCACGTCCAGCAATCGTTTGGGATCCACGGCATCATAGCCACGAATATCCGGCAATCCGAGCATCAAGTTTAGTACCGGGGGCAAACACGACACGCCCAGAATCCGCCCGGAGGGTCGCTGCTTCAATTCCTCCAACGCAGACACCCGCGGGTAATACAGCGCCGGATCGCACTGCGGGTTCACGTTGTAGGCGTACATCAGCAACTCCGCCAACATCAGGCTGCCCGCTATTGCCACCATCTGGCCTCGCTTTTGCGCGCCCGAGTACAGCCATGCCCACCCCCCCGCGGTCAGCGCCGCCAGCACTACTCCGATTGCATAGTAGATGGTGAAGTATTCTCTCGCCATTGCGAGGGCCCGACGGGCGGGAATTCCCATGTAGGTTGCGTTCTCAGGCACATTAAGATTACTCAATTCCACCGGCAGGTGGCCCATTCGATAGAGACACCAAGCGCACAGTCCCGCCGCCAGCAGCGCCGGGACTGCAAACCAGTACTGCCACTTCACCATCCCTTTCATAAATGCGTCGATCCCGGTGACGGCGAGCGTTGTTAGCGCGAACCCCGTTAGCATGATCCAGCGGTTGTATGAGAGGAAGTTGGCGCCCGGCAGCCGCATGAGATGTACCAACCCGGGGATGTCCAACAGCCACCCCAACGACAGCACCAGCAATCCCAACCACAAGAAGCTCCTGCCCTTCAGACTACGATGGCAGAAGGCCAGAGGCGCCAGAAGCAACGTCGCCAGCAGCCCCGCATATCCCGCAGCGGAACTCTCCAGTTGGTTCCCA
>Ga0074046_10001038_pt1 | contig 25796 bp, 17 predicted proteins | sample BogForMeECP23OM3_FD_94441 | JGI IMG/M metagenome (GOLD analysis project Ga0074046, IMG submission 94441) | Bog forest soil microbial communities from Calvert Island, British Columbia, Canada - Bog Forest MetaG ECP23OM3 | ecosystem: Environmental > Terrestrial > Soil > Wetlands ...
CGGGAATTAGCAGGCCCAGCACCGCAATAACGCACGGCAAACCCCCGCCCCCCCAAAGGGTAAGCGGATCGGTGGGCTTCCCCCCGACAGGATGCTCCACATCAGTCGCGTAAGCACTAGGGCCGCGCCGCCGCCGACTGCGATGCCGATCACGGTCAGGCGCGCACCGTCGCGCAGGAACGCGCGGAGCACGTTCCCGCGTTGCGCTCCCAGCGCCATGCGGATGCCGATCTCCTGCGTGCGCTGTCCCACAACGTAAGACAGCACGCCATAGATGCCCACACTGGCCAGTAACAGCGCGACCACCGCGAATCCCGTGAACAGAATCATGGTGAAACGCTGGCGTGCAATCGACTCAGCGACGATGTTTTCCATCGGCTCCGGTTCGAACGCAACCGCCTCGCTGTTGAATTGGCCGAGCTTGCTGCGGATTGCCGGCAACACGGACGTTGGCGCGACTCCCTCTTTGGTACGCAAGTACACATGACTGCCCTGTGCCATCAGGGTCATGAATCGGTCGGGCCGCTGCATGAACGACTCGTAGACCTGTGCGTGCATGGTCTCAGTGGCGTCATCGGCCAGTCCCCACTGCCGCACGTGTCCTACCAGTCCGACGATCTCTTCGGCGCGAGTCTCCCCTGTAACTGCATCCACGGCGTAGACATGTTTGCCGATCGGGTCCTTCCCGGCAAAGTAACGCGCCGCGAAGTCTTCATCGATCACCACGACCGGCGAGGTGTGCTCGTTGTCAGCATCGGTCAAGAATCGGCCGCGCAGCAGCGGCACCTGCATCGCCTGCAAATATTGAGGCTCGACCACATATTGCAGCGTGTAAGGCAACTCGGCCTGATGCGCGGGCCGGGACTGTCCTTCTACATAGAAGTTTTCTTCGGTATCGCCCCGCATCGGGTGGGCTCCCCACTCGAACGACAAGCTCTCCACACCGGGAATGGAGTGCAGCGTCTGGTTCAGTTCGCGGTACGCAGTGCGAACCGTATCCGGACTACTCCTCGCCAGCGACGGCGGCATTGATACCACAAAAGACAGCACGTTGTGGGCATTGAACCCGGGATCGAGGCTCCACAAGTGCATCAAGGTGCGGACCATCAGGCCGGCGCCCACCAGCAGTACCAGCGCCAAAGCCATCTCAACCACGACGAACGCTGACTGCGCGCGGCTTCTCGTGCCCGCAACTGAACGGCCGAACTCGTTGAGAGTGGTGCTGACATGGGTTCGCGAGGTTTTTAGCGCAGGCACGAGACCGAACACGATTCCTGCGAGCCCCGAAGCTACCAGCGTAAACAGCAGCACTCGGCCATCGAGCCCAACGTTCTCGGCCCGCGGCAGCGCTTGCGGCAGAAGGGCGAGTGCGGCGCGCGTGCCCCAGTGCGCGAGCAGCAGTCCCAGTCCGCCGCCGATCAGCACCAGAGTGACGCTTTCAGTGAGCAATTGCCGGATCAACCGTCCCTGTCCAGCACCCAGCGCGATTCGCACAGCGAACTCGCGGCTGCGTGCCGTCGAACGCGCCAGCATCAGATTGGCGACGTTCACGCATGCGATCAGTAACACGAACCCTACGGCGCCCAGCAAAACCAGCAACGCAGGGCGCACCTCGCCCACCATCACTTCTTTCAATGGAACGATTCGCGTCTTGATGTTGGTATCTACGTCAGGATAAGCGGCAGCCAGGCCATGGTTCACGCGGGCCATGTCCTGCGCAGCGTCGCTCATGCTGACGCCCGGCTTCAGCCGCGCCACAGCATCCAATCCCCAGGCCGCACTGCGATTGCGGAACTGCGGTTGGCTGTACTCTCCGACCGGCGTGTAAATGTCGGACCGTGCGAAGTTCCACATCTTCAAGCGGAAGCTCGCGGGAATAATCCCGATGACCGTGCGCCCCTGTCCGTCGAGGATAATGGTCTTGCCCAACACGCGCGGGTCGGAGGCGAACTTCCACTTCCAAAGTCCTTCGCCAATCATGACCGTCGGGTTCGCGCCCAGGCGGTCCTCGTCCGACGTGAACGTGCGTCCGAGTACCGGCTTGATGCCAAGAATCTCGAAGAATCCGGCGGAGACCATCTGCCCAACCACGACTTCCGGTTCGCCGTCGCCGCTCAGCGTGACGCCTCCCATCTCGCGATACGCCGCCATGCTGGAAAAGCTCTGGTTCTCATGCCGCCAGTCCTCGAAGTTGAGATACGAAATGGATCCGGTGCGGAAGTTAGGCTTCGCCTGGAAGAGCGCAACGATGCGGTCCGGTTGCGGATAGGGCAGCGGATTCAGCAGCACGGCGTTCACCACGGAAAAGATCGCGGTGTTCGCCCCGATGCCTAGTGTCAGCGTGAGAATGGCAATCACGGCGAAGCCGGGAGACTTCGCCAACTGACGCACCGTGTACCGCAGATCGTGACAAACAGTCCTCATCCCTCACCTCAACCGGAGGTCCCATGAATTGGATGCAATCGGCGTTCCGGCGCGTTGACCGTCGTAAAGCCTGCAGACACAGGGCTTGCGAAGCACTCTATTTCTTCGCTTGGAGTCGGCCATGTCCGCTGCCGGACGCTCCCGTGCGCGAGCGGACAGACCACCTCGCCTTCAGAGGTCGCGGAAAACTCGTTTCCGAGCAGCTTTGTGTCAAGGCACGACTTCCCAGGTTGCGGAAAAATGCCGGTTTCCGATTGTTTTGAAAGGGCACGACTTCATCGTGCCGCTAAGCGCTTTATTCTTGATGTTCCTCGCGGACTTTTAGTCCGCGCGGCAAACAAAATCCCGACTTCTTCCGCAGCCTGTTCAGGAAGTCATGCTACGGCGGAAAGTTTGCACTGAGTTCGCTGATGGAACTTACGATCTTCTCCAGAAAGCTGACGACCGACTCGGTTACCGAAGTGGAGGATGAACGAGAGAAAACCGCAAACACCTGATTGGCGGGAATTCTCGCACGGCGCGGGAGCGCTCACGTGTGACCGAGGACACGCTGCAGCGGCGTGGGGAAGGCCGCCGGAAAAGGTTAATCGGGTGGGCCATTGAATCCGCATTTTTCCCTTGATTTTCGTATCAGTAGCCTTGTGATCGGACTGAGGCCACTTTCCTTGGGCTGTGACGATTCTGTAACAATCGAAGAAGGCTGCGTACAGCCAAAGCGAAATAGTTATGTGCTGCAATCGATCAATGAGTGTATAGTTTGGGCCGTTAGGAACTTCAGCGTAGATTCCCGGTTCAGTCGTGAGATGAAAGCTGACAATGGCTGACGAACCCAAGCAAGAGACCTACAAGGAAATCCAGCGCGATCTGCTTCGTACGGCGATCAAACAACCGCTACTGGACATGATCTTCGATCCGAACAACAAAGATCAGGAAATCCCGGTCATTTTCGAGGCAAACGACGACTACTACCTCGGCAAAGAAACGGCCGTGAAAAAGGTAACGGACCTTGTCTGGGCTAAGGCTGAGCTGAAGCTGCCGTCCATTGGGAGTGCGCAAAACCCTTACTACAAAGCCGACCTGAAGCCGCAGCAGATTCTCGATATCGTTGACCAGGATGACAACGATGCCAACAATGAGCTAAGTGCGGAAAAACGGCGGGCGGAAGCCTCCATGCCGGCTGGCACAACTTTCCCCCAGGACGTGGGCCGCTATCTGGCAATCCGGCGCATCTGGTACAACCACCCGATCAACCCGCTGATCGACAAATCGGTCAGCACAGTCAAAGCGGATGCAGCTCAAAGGGCCTTTCTTGCCGTAGGAAGAGACATTGTCTGGGCCGTAATCGATTCCGGCATCGATGATAAACACGAGCACTTCCTCACCAACGGGACCCTGGATGTCACGTTGCCTGTCCGGCATTGCGACTTCACGGTCGATGGCGACGACAGCGGCGCGCTGGTCGACAAGTTCGGCCACGGCTCGCACGTGGCAGGCATCATCGCGGGCGCTTACAGCTGCTCCGCTACTAAGCCTAAAGCGAAGGCAACGCGCACGAAGCTCGGAAAGGGTAACCAGCCGGAGCCTTTCGAAGAAGAGATTTCCCAGATCGCCGGGATGGCGCCATCCTGCAAGCTGGTAAGCCTCAAGGTGCTCAACGACAAGGGAAAAGGAGATGTCAGCAATATCATCGCTGCCATCGACCGAATTCAAACTATCAACGATTTCGGCCGCAGCGTCAAGATTCACGGCGTCAACTTAAGCGTCGGGTATGAATTCGACCCGGTCTGGTTTGCCTGTGGGCAGAGTCCGGTCTGCGTGGAGGTTGATCGGCTGGTGCGCTCAGGGGTCATCGTAGTTGTCGCCGCGGGAAACACCGGCTACGGCGTTCTGAGCTCGAATCAACGCGCCACGGGAGTCGGCTTCATGCTCACCATCAACGATCCCGGCAACGCCGAGCTTGCCATCACGGTTGGCTCCACCCATCGCGATGCGCCGCACACCTACGGAGTCTCCTACTTCTCTTCGAAAGGGCCGACCGGCGACGGCCGCATGAAACCCGATCTCGTGGCCCCGGGCGAGCGCATTCTGTCCTGCTGTTCGAGCATGAAGGGGGGCGCCAACGGGGCCAATACTTACGTTGAGGACAGCGGCACCAGCATGGCTGCCCCGCATGTATGCGGCGTCATCGCGGCGTTCTTGTCTATCCGCCGGGAGTATATTGGAAATCCGGAAAAGGTGAAGGAACTATTTCTCTCGACCGCCACCGATCTCGGAAGGAACGCCTATTTTCAGGGTCGCGGACTCGTCGATCTGATGCGCGCGATCCAGTCCATCTAAACACCAGCCGCAGAAGGGCGCTATGAGCATACCGATCTTCGAAGTGCAGATAGACAAGAGCGCGAACCTTGTCATTCCCTCGCAGGAGCAGGACATCATCAACGCTCTGACTGCTCCGGGCAATACCTTCACGGATGTAGTCGTCATGTCCCATGGGTGGAATAATGACATTGACGAGGCCCGCACTCTCTACAGTAATTTCTTTAGTTCGCTGGAACAGGTGTTCCCGGCTGCCACGGCCAAAACGCTGGCCGTAGGTATTTTCTGGCCCTCAAAGAAGTTCGCCGATGCCGATCTGATTCCTGGTGGCGCGGCATCGGCCGATAGCGACCCCGTTGCGGATGACGTGCTTCTCCAGCGTCTGGAAGAAATGAAGCAGGTGTTCGGCGACTCTCAGGCCGACGACAAGCTGGAGGAGATGAAGGCTCTGGTTGACGGACTTAGCACCGACCCTGACAAACAGAATCAATTTGTTTCGTTGATGGGCGCGATTCTTGACCAGCACACCGATCCCGCGCAGCGCAGTGAGGACGAAGGTACGGCCACCATCAGCGAACGCGCGCAAAACAATGGCGGGGCAGATGTATTGAAGTCGTTCGGCCAACCTATTACGCCAAAAGTAACGCTCGATAGCGACGGCGCCGCTAGTTTGGGCGGATTCGGGGGCAACCCCGCTTTAACTCAGGGTGAGGCCGGAGCCGCGGCTGGCTTGGGCGATTTCTTTAGCGGCATCAAGGCCGGCGCCCTGCGGCTTCTGAATTTTGCTACCTACAATGTGATGAAGGATCGGGCGGGCAAAACGGGCCGTGACGCGGTAAACCCCTTGCTGCAAAGAATACAGGCCGCTGTGCCCTCGGGGCTGAAGTTCCATCTGGTAGGTCATAGCTTCGGGGGCAGGCTTGTCACGGCGACGGTGGATGGCCCGAACGCCCTGCGCGTCCAGACGCTTCTTCTATTGCAGGCGGCTTACTCGCATAACGGACTAGCGCTCACCTTCGACCCCAACAATCCGACCAAGAGCGGCTTTTTCCATGCGGTCTTCGACAACCACAAGGTCACCGGACCGATTCTCATCACACACTCGAAAAACGATAGCGCCGTGGGCCTGGCCTATCCGCTTGCGTCGCGCCTCAACGGTGACGATGCTGCGGGTCTTGGAGACGCAAACGATCTCTTCGGTGGCATGGGCGCCAACGGAGCGCAGCACGTGGATAAGGCGGAGATCCGTCTCCTGCCGGTCGGCGGCAGCTATGATTTCACCACCCCGGGCAAGCTGGTATTTAATCTCAACGGAGACGAAATCATTCAGAGCCACGGAGATGTCGCTCGGCCCGAAACCGCTGCCGTGCTGGCCGCTGCCATGAGACCATAAGACTTGCGGCCGGGTACCCCGCCCTTGTCGTCCTTCTGTTGGACGACAGGGTGGGAGCAAGATTCTTCGTGACGTTGTAACTAATCCAGCTTCAAGATCAGCTTCTTCAGCACCACCCGATCCGGATTCAGCAGGTCCGCGATACGCTGGCCGTTCACCGTGGCCACTATGATCAATTGTCCTTCGGTATCGACCTTGCTGAAGATGCCCAGCCGTTTCATCTTCTGCGCCTGGTGCTGGTTGTCCTCCGTCGGGCTCAGGTAGTGCACCAGTCCGGCCTTGTAGCGATGCAGCAGGAAGAGGTGCGCCAGTGTCATCAGCCGCTTTTTCTGCAGCGACGGATCGTAGGTGTTCATGTCGCGAATCGATAGCAGCTTGTGACCGTGCCGGTCCTGCACATCCGCAAAGATAAGGTTGGCCGCCCGGTTTTGCCCATCGTTCAGGATGCTCAATTCCAGGAAGTCCGATCCCGCCGCCAGAGGACGCAACAGCGGCCGGAACGTCGGCGGCAGGTTGTTGTGCTGCGCCCAGATCTGCAGCCACTCTTCCAGCAGCTTCGGCGGAACCTCGGTCTGCACCAGGTGCTGGTGCTGCGTCGATCCCTTGCCCATTGCCTTGGTGGTCGCGGTTCGTCCCGAAGCTGCCATCAGCGCGGCATCCAAGCGCGGCCCGCCCACCAGCGTTTGCGGCGTGCGGTACGGCGACTCGATCAGCCGCAACTTGCGCTGCAGCCGTGCCAGCGACAACATTCCATCTTGCCGCAGCGCCGTGGCAAACTCCTCCGACGCGAGGCCGTCGATCTGGTGCCCGCCATACGTAATAAAGTTGAAGACGAATCCCAGTTTGCCCAGCTCTTCAGGGAAGTGCTTCATCTGCTCGTCGGTCATGCCGGTGGTGTCCCAGTTGAATGACGGCGACAAGTTGTACGCCAGCATCTTGTCGGGATACTCCGCATGGATCGCCTCCGCGAACTCCTTGGCCTCGTGAAGATTCGCGGTCGCTGTCTCCATCCACAAGATGTCGGCAAAGGGAGCGGCGGCCAGAGACTTGGCGATGGCGTAGTCCAGGCCTCCCTGCACCTGGTAGTAGCCCTCGGGAGTCTTGGCCAGCTCGCTGCTCCAAGGCACGCCGATCTCCATGGAACGGGCCTTCTCGCGCGCTTCATACCACGACGCGCGCTCCGCGAACCCCAGCCACTGCTCGGCGTTTAGCTCGAAGCTCTCGCCCTGGCTCATGCGGAAGACAATCGCCTCCGCCGCCGCCTGGCGATAGGTCTTCAGGTCGGCAGCTTCCTGCCATGCATCGAGGCAGCGTGACACGACTTTGTCGAGCACCGGCTCCACGTGACCGTCCCCGCTCTTCTTGTACGCTGCGGCGGCATCGGCGATAACCGGCGTTAGTCCCGCCTGTTCGAGCCACACGTTGGCGGCCGCGTACTCCACACCTGACATGTTGAACATCAGGTGGCCGCGCACTTCATCCACGCCCGCCTCGAAGAACTTGCGATGAATGGCGAGGAACACCGACTTGTAGCTCGGCACCTCGAGATTGGTCACGCCGAGGATGAACGGCTGATCGCGCTCGTCGGCGCAACCGTCAAGCAGGCTCGCAGCCTCGGCGTCAGTGCGGGCGACGATGATACCTGGCACGCCCATCACATCGAGCTGGAAGCGCGCCGCGTTCAGCCGCTGGATCTGCTCGTTTTCCGAAACCAGCACTTTGCCGCCCTGGTGTCCGCACTTCTTCACGCCCGGCTTCTGATCTTCGATGTGGTAGCCCGGCACACCGACCTCTACGAAGCGGCGAATCAGGTTGCGTACATGCGCGTCGCCGCCGTGACCGGTGTCCGCGTCGGCGATGATGAAGGGCCGGTAGTCGTACTCGGGCGCAGCCGCGCGTTGTTCCGGTGTCATGCGCGAGCGCAGGAAGTGCTGGTTCTTGTCGGCTGTCATCAGCGCGCGCACGATCGCCGCCGCCTCGTCCGGCACTTGGCTCAACGGATAGCTGGCAAGATCGGCGCCCGGATCTTCGGTGATGCTGCCCTTGGCCGAGGTCGCCCATCCGCCGAGGTAAATGCCTTCGATACCGATGCGCTTGATGGTCACGGCCTGGCCAGGTGAGTACGGGCCAAAGGTCGTGATCGACTTGCCCGCCGCGAACAACTCGCGCAACCGGGCGTAAAAGGCTTCGGAAGCCTTGCGCGCAATGGGATAGTCGGTCCCAATCGTGCCGCGCTGCTCCGCCACCTGGCGGGGCGAATAAAGGCGGATGATCCCCTTGAAGCGCGGGCTGGCGAAGTACTCGCTAACCTCGTGCACTTTTTCTTCCAGCTCATTCATCACGGTCAAAGTACTCATAACGATCTCCTGCGACGATTTCCTTTATAGCGCCTTGGATATCAAGCACAGGGCGCTGCGGCCGTCCCGCGATCTCCGGAGGGATGCGTCAACGCATAAATAATATGGTAGCGAAGATCGCCGGAAAACTGGCGCCTTATTGTCGTACCACTTTCGTCCGCCCCAATGGAAACGCAAACCGGATGTTGCCGCCGTGAGCCGGGTCACGCGGCGGTGTGACTGGGAAGATCAAAGCTTGCCTCACCAGCGCCGGATACACCTTATCCTACCTCGAGCTTAGTGTTATCGGTTTTGACCTGCAATCACGCGTGTCAGGCGCAACCTCCGACCGTCACAGCGAGACAGCGACTCGTCCGTCTGGCATGGGCGAGGCCAAAGGTTAAGCCGAGGTCAGAACGATATGCGACTGTCACGATTCTTCCGCCGCCGCGACCACGACGCCGAACTGGCGCAGGAACTGGACGCCGAACATCCGCCGCTGGCCAAAGGGCAAATTCAAATTGCGCGCCGCCGCTTCTGTGATCCCGGATATTTTTCGACCCTGCGGATCCCGATCTTGCATGGACGCACCTTCACGGAACAGGATCGGCTCGACCGCGCCAACAAAGTGATCGTCAGCCAGCTCTTGGTTGACTTGGTTGACGTGAACATGAACGAGCGCCTCGATCCCATGCGCGCACTTCGCGTCGAGTAATCGCTAGCGCCTCCGGCCTCGCTTCGAGGCGGTTCTCGCCATGCGTTTCGGCGCGGCTTTGGGCTTGCGAGTAGGAGCCGGCTTCCGCTTCTTTGTCGGAGTTGCTTTGTGCGTTGGCTTCGGCGTCGGCGCCGGTCTTGGCTTCCTGGTCGGCCTCGGAGTCGGCGTCGGTCTCGGCCGTTTGGTCGGCCTTGGCGTAGGCGTTGGCCTCGGTGTCGGCGTCGGTGTTGGCTTCAGCGTCGCAGTTGGGGTTGGCGTAGGAGTCGGTGTCGGAGTTGGCGTAGGAGTGGGCGTCGGCGTCGGCACTGTTCCCGCCAGGGCCTGCAGGATCGCGCTACCGATAGGGCTACCCCAGCCACTGCACGGGTCCCATCCTGGACCTGCGCTGTAGTCGCCGTTGTTTCCCGAGGTGATGTCGTGGAAAGTCACATTCTCGGTCGCGATACCCTGATACAGGGGGGGATTCAGGTATCCCGCCGCCTTTCCCAGCGACTGGTTGAACAGGGCAATCAGGCCAGCCCATAGGGGCGCGACGGCGCTGGTTCCGCCGACTGCGAAGCTCGATCCATCCACCTGCACCTGGTAGCCGGTGTTTGGGTCGGCATCGCCCGCGACGTCGGGAAGCCCACGGCCTGTGAAGGTGCCAGCAGCCGGCACCTTGACGTTGGCCTGCCACGTCGGAATCGTGAAGGTGCTGCTCACGCCGCCGCCGGTGGCTCCTTCACCGGTGGAGAGGTCGTTCCACACCACTTCGCTCGAGATCGTTCCACCCGTGATCGTGAGGGTTGTTCCACCGCAGGCCATCGAGTAGGGGCTCGATGAGGGGAAGTCCACGTGATCGCTCCCGTCGTTCACGCCATCGGTCGAGCCATTGTCTCCGCAGGCCACGCACACGGTCACGCCGACTGCCGCCGCCGATTGCAGCGCGCTGTTGTACGACTGCAGCGATTGCGCCGTCCAGGTTGACTCAGGACCGCCCCAACTGATGGAGATCACCGACGGTTTATACACGTTATCGGTTGCCGCCTGATTGATGGCGTCCAGGAAGCCCGCGTCGGTATTGGGCGCGAAGTACACCACGATGTTCGCCCCTGGCGCGACGGCGCCTGCCACTTCGATGTCGAGCATGACCTCCGTATCGGGACCGTTGGTGTCGCCGGTCGGCTGGTTCTGTGCGCCATCCACCGAAACCGCTACCACGGATGGCGTAGGCGAGATGTTGAGCCTGCTGAAATACGTGTCGAGGTCCGACTGCGTGAAGCCACCGCCGAGCTCGATGATTCCAATGGTCTCGCCTGTGCCGTTCAGGCCCGTCGGGAAGCTGTATGCCTTCGCGACTTGCAGCGCGGTGTAGGAAACGGCCGCAGCCAAGGGATTTGCTTGGGCGATGCGGAAGTGGGTCTGTGCCTGAGGACGGCTGTCCAGCCCATGGACACTCTGGACGATCTTGCTCAACTCAGCCGGCAAGCTGATCGATCCCGTGCGGCCGCGATACGAGCCGCCAGCATGCTGGTAGCTGGCCAGCTCAACCTGAAACGCCTTGGCGAAATCACCGCATTTGCCGGTCAGAACAACGGTCCTGGCAGACAGGTTCACCTGCGCTACCGCAAGTCCGTAGGCGGTCGCGAACTGCCCGACCATCTGAATATCCTTCGGATCGGCGCCATAGCTGGCAGCGAGCTGTTCGCGCGAGATGCGCTGTCCGCTGGCCACGAGCTTGTCGAGCGAGGGCTGCTTGCGTCCTGCGGCGCGCGGCCGCAGCATCAGCGTGACTTGCATCACTTCGTTGGGATCGGCAGAGCCGGACTTGGTTGCGCCGGGAAGCGGTTCGCGCTCGCTTCCGGGCAGCTTGACGTGCTTGGTGAAAGGCATTGTGCGCACCTCAGCGTTGCGGTTATGTATTTACGATGGCGAATTGTGGCTTCGAGACGGAGCAGTGCGAAGGCAGTTCAACCCGACGCTTGGCGCAATACCTGAATACTGCAACGCAGAGGTAAGCTTCTGCAAGTCCAAGCTTGCGATCTGGTTACGGCGAATTGAGGATTATGGACGTTTTGCCTTTGGGAAGCAAGTCCGATTGATGGCGAGAAATTGATTAGGGCAGAGCGGTCGAGATGGGTTCCATTTTGGGAATTCCGGGGTTTTGGTACCCCCCTCCCCCCTCCCCCCAAAATTCCTCGTTTTCATGGGGATAGCGGGAATTTGTGCGCAAGCGATTGAGCGCGTGCGGCTTACAGGTAAAATCCTCTATTCAAAGAACTTAGGGCACTCGCTCGGGACTTGCCCGGGAATGCGTTTGGGGCACAAAAATCCCTTTCACCCTGCCTGTTCGCCATTCTAGGGAAAAGGAAGGGGTTGGGGAAAGGACGCAGGTCACAGTGCAGCGTGATAAGCACGTGTGCTCGATTCCCCACAATTGCCAACAGCAGGCAATTGTGGGCCACCCAAGGCGTCGAGTTCCGCGCCGGTGGCGGATGGTTTGCGAGTTGCCGCCCACGCGACAGATGGCTTTTCGGAACCGCCTCTTAGGCGGTGTTAGACTGCTCGCATTTGCTGGTCTGTGCTCGCTCGACCGATGATCACAATTTCAAAAGAAGATTATTTGAAGGCCATTGCGGAGGCGGAAGCTGAAGGTCTAACTGTTATACCCGCCACCCTCGCTCATTGGCTCTCCGTGACCAGACCGGCCGTTACATTTGCCCTGAAGCGATTGACGAAGGATGGTTTTGTATCGGTGAGGGCCGACGGTCACATTCGGCTTACGCCGCAAGGCCGCGAAATCGCGGAGCGCACCATGGTCCGCCACCACCTCATCGAGCGCATGTTGTCCGAGATTTTCGGCATGGCCTGGTACGAAGTCCATGATGAAGCGGAACGGCTGGAACATGCCGTGTCTCCGGCGTTCGAGAAAAAGCTCGTGGAACGGCTGGGACACAAGGCCACTTGCCCTCACGGAAACGGTCTGGCGTTGCGCAGCCCGGCCGAACGTCGCAAGCGCGGCATGTGCCTGCTGACCGAGGCCGACCCGGGCTCAAAATACGCGATCGCCAGCGTTTACGAGCGCGACCGCAAGCTCCTCGAATTCTTCGACCAGGAAGGGATCCGGCCCGGCGTTCGCATCGTCGTCGAATCCCGGAATTACGACGGCACCGTGTCTGTGTCCGTGGGCAAACGGCAGATTCGGCTGGGCACAGTAGCGGCAGAACGGATCTGGGTCTCAAAAGCACAATAATTTATTGCTCGTTAACTATGGTTAACAACTACTAGTGTATCCTAGTTTCACTGCGAGGGTAGCCCTGTCCTCGGAGTAATTCTGGGATAGGCCGTGAGATCGAATTTCCAATCCGTTTCACCGGGAGCGATTTGCTTCGCGCTTCTGGTCGCCGCGGCCATCCTGCTGGCTTGCTCCTACGCATGGGCCCAGGGAGAAACCACCAGCGCCATCCTCGGCCAGGTCACGGACTCCACCGATGCAGCGGTCGCTGGTGCGAGCGTCACGGTCATTAACCGCGACACGGGACTGAAACGCACCGCGAAGACCGACGAAGCGGGCCGTTTCAATTTCCCGCAACTACTGCCGGGCAACTATTCCGTCCATGCCGAAGCGCAGGGATTCGAGCCCGCACAAGCCAGCAACGTCTTCGCCGGGCTGGGACAAAAGCAGACCGTCAATCTCACCCTCAAGGTGGCGCAAGCCAAGCAGACGGTGGAGGTCACCTCGGAAGCGGCGATCCTCAACCCGGAGAATGCCAATACCACCACGACCCTGAGTGCGTCGGCGCTGGAAGACCTGCCCAACCCCGGCGGTGACATGACCTACCCTTTGCAATTTGCCCCGGGAGCGCTCATCAACACCGCGGGCAGCGGCAACGACTTCGTTGGCGGCACCAACGGATATGGCAATGTGGAGTTCAACGGCCTGCCCGCTCTCTCCAACGGCTACATCGTCGACGGCCTGGAGACCAACGACCCGCTTACCAATCTCAATAGCGGTCTTTCCACCAACCTGGTGCTTGGCCTCAACTCCATTTCCGAGGTGACGGTCAACACGCTCTCTTATTCCGTGGACCAGGGGCGCTACGGCGCGTCGCAGGTCAACTACGTCACCAAGTCCGGCAGCAATCAGTTCCACGGCAATCTCTACTGGCTGTGGAACGGCGCGGCCCTGAACGCGTCCGACTACTTCCTCAATGCAACGTCAGGCAACCAGAAGCCCAACTCCGTGGTCAACCACTTCGGAGGGAGCCTGGGCGGCCCGATCGCCCACGACAAGCTGTTTTTCTTTTTCGACAGCGAGTGGGTGCGCATTGCGCTGCCCATCTTCTCCACGGTCACCGTGCCGACCGCCGCTTTCCAGCAATACGTGCTGCAGCAACTTCCACTCGGCGGTACCGATTCCGTGACCGGTTCGCACTACGCGCCATCACCGCAGCAAGTGCCCTTCTACCAGAAGATGTTTTCGCTTTACAGCAACACCAGTGGTACGCCGCTGGCGGTGCTCGGTTGTCCGGTCAATTCCAACGGCTCGCCCGCCTCAGGCAGTCCACCGAACGGCAACGGTTGCGCCAACCGCAAAGGAGTTTCGCATTCCAGCGACGATCACGAGCAGGTGCAAACCGCCCGCATCGACTACAACATCAGTCCCGACGACATGGCGTGGTTCCGTTTTCAGGCCGACACGGGATTGCAGGCGGTCTACACCGACCCCATCAATCCGTTGTTTAATGCCATCTCGTCGCAACCGCTTTATTCCTTTGCCGCGGGGTATACCCACATCTTCTCGCAAAATCTGGTGAACTATTTCAATCCCGCGTTCTCCTGGTATGAGAGCCTCTTCGCGCCCAGCGACTTTCCGCGGACGCTGGCCGCTTTTCCCATCGTGCTTCAGGGAATGGGCGCTAACGCCCCTTTCACCACCATTGGAGGCCTCGACAACACCTGGCTCCAGGGGCGGCGCGCCACGCGCTTCTTCATCAACGACAATCTTGCCTGGAGCCACGGAGCGCACGAGCTTCGCTTCGGCACCAATATCCGAATCTTCCGTCTGAATGACTATGACTTTGGCGAAGGAACTGTCCCGACGGTTATCTATACGACGCTGCCGCAATTCACATACGGCGTGGCCTCGACTGCGAGCAAAACCTTCCCCACATCGGCGAACGAGCCGTTCAACTTCCTGAACCTTGATTTCTACGCCCAGGACACATGGAAGCTGAGGCCATCGCTGACCTGGACCTTCGGCCTGCGCGACACCTACAACTCCAACCCGCTCAACCCGCATTATCAGGTTGCGCGGCTCGATGGTTCGTTCTACTCCATCGCGCACGACGTCAATCAGCCGCTGAATGAGGCAATACAAACTGGCCTCGGCAATCTCTTTGTGTCCACTCCCCTGGCGATTCTGCAGCCCAGGACGGCAATCGCCTGGCAGTTCGAGCGGAACACCGTACTGCGCACCGGCTTCGGAATTTTCAGCGACATCCTGCCGGGCAGCGTTGCCGACGTGGCAGGAATGAATCCGCCGTACGTGCAGACATTTCAAGGCGGCTTGCTGGGCAGCGTCGGCGGCACCGCCATCGCTCCCGGCGTTCCCAATAGCGCCATCGATGCCACGATCGCGGCCAATCAGAGATTCATTGCCGGGTTCGCGCAGGGTCAGCTTTCGTGCGCATCGCCGCTCTCGAACTCCGCGGCCTGCCTTCCTCCGGTTGCCCTGACTGCGGTCCCGGACGGCAAGCTCCATGCTCCGTACTTTATGGAGTGGAGCCTCGGCATCGAGCATCAGTTTGGAAACACCGGCAGCGTGCAGGCGCAGTACGTGGGCACTCGCGCCGTGAACCAGCCCTACCTCACGCAGGTCAACGGATACCAGACGGTCTGCCCCGGCTGCTTCGCGCTATTTCCGTACGGGCAGCCAATCGACCCGAGATTTGGCGCGGTGACACAGTTCTCCACGGGCGCCAACAGCCATTACAACGGCCTGCAATTGACGGCCACGAAGCGCATGAGCCACGGCTTCCAGGGGCAGATCAACTACACCTGGAGCCACTGTCTGGACACAGTTTCCAATGGAGGGTTTCTGCAATTCTCCGCGGGAGGAATTCTTTCGCCTCTGCCGGGAGAGTTGGCGCGCGACTACGGCAACTGCGATTACGACATCCGCCACAACCTGACCGCGCAGTACACCTACCAGCTGCCCTTCAAGGTCAGCGACCGGGCATTGGGATATCTGGTGAATGGGTGGCAGATCTCGGGCACCGTCTTCTGGCACAGCGGAGTGCCTTTCTCCGTGCTGAGCACGCCTTATTCGGCAAACGGAAATGGCATCGTGCAAGGCAGCGGGCCGCAGTTCGCCAGCATTGTGCCGGGCGTCGATCCCTACTGCCGCCACTGCAATATTCCCGGAGTCACGCAGCCGGGCACGATTCAGTGGCTCAATCCCAATGCATTTGTCTCGGCGGTCGATCCGTCCACCGGAACTTGCTACGGCGGCGACACGCCACAGAACTGCCAGTTCGGAAACCTCGCGCGCAACGCCCTGCGCGGGCCCGACTTCTTTTGGAGCGACCTCTACATCACCAAGTGGTTCCCGCTTTCCGAGCGGGTAAGGCTGCGCTTTGACGCACAGTTCTTCAACGTCCTCAACCACCCCAACTTCGGGCTCCCCAGCAACGTCCTGGCGGGCGTGCCGGGCAGCCCCTCCACGCAAACGGGGTTCGGCGCGCTCACCTACACTACGTCACCCCCGACCGGACTGCTCGGCGTCGGACTCGGCGGCGACAGCAGCCCGCGGATGATTGCATTTCAGGCGCGCATTGAATTCTGAAGCAGCCGATAGCAACTGAAGGCTGGGGCCGGCAATTGCCTGCGGTGGGGAATTGCAGGGAGTGGAGCGGGTCCCAATTGGACGCCTACCCAGCGCTGAAGCGCTGGGCTATCCTCTGTCGTCCCGCGAGCGGGACGTCGTCTCACATGTCGTCACGCAAGTGAACAGGAGGGACTCGCGCCCCTCACGGCCCCGGAGCGACGTAGCCTTCCTTGAAGTGCACGTGCATCTGGCCGGGGTTCTCGGCGAGCTTCACCGAGATCTTGCGCCACTTGCCGTCGTAGTTGGGATCGGTGGGATGGTAGCCGAGGACGTACTGGTTGCGCATCTCGCGGCTGATCAGCGCGGAGATTTTCGGTATCTGGCGGCGATCGTCAGCGGGAATGTTGCGTCCGCCGCTGACGCGGGTGACATCATCGAGCCACTTGCGGCCCATGCGCTCTTCGACGCTCTTGAACAAGGGAATGGGAATGCCGTCGAAGATGCCGATGGAGTAGGTCAGCACGTCGGACTCGGCGAGCACCGACTTGATCTCTTTCAGGGTGTAGCGGCTGCGGTTGTCGCCGCCGTCGGAGATGATGACCATGGCGCGCCGCTTGTAGCGCGCGGTGCGCAGCTTGTTCACGCCGAGGTAAATCGAGTCATAGAGAGCCGTCATACCTTTGGGCTCGATGGCGGCAAGGTGAGCCAGGATGGTGTTGGTGGACTGCGAAGAGTCGGCCACCAGTGTGGGATGGTCGCTGACCGTGATCACGTAGTAGTCGTCGTCGGGGTTGGCGTTTTGGAAGAACTGCTCGACGGCCTGGAGTTCGTACTCGATCTTGTCACGCATGCTGCCGCTGAAGTCGAGGATGAGCGCAACCGAAATGGGCGCGTCTTCGCTGGAGAAGAATTGGATTTTCTGCGGGACTCCGCCTTCGAGGAGCGAGAAGTTCTGCTGGGGAAGATCGATGACGGGGCGGTTGAGCGAATCAACCACGGTGACCGGCACAAGGACGAGGTTGACATCCACGCGCAGGGGACGGGACTTCAGCGCAGGGAGGGTCACTCCCGACGGCACATACGACGAGATTTTGGGATCGTGGCGAGGGGCGATGTGTGGCGTGTCGGAGGAGGGGTCCTGCGCCCACGCGGCTGATGCCAGCACGAACAAAGTTGCAGCCAGAGACAGGACTCGAAGTGAAGCCCGGTGCGTATCGATTCGTGTGATCACAGTCCACCCCCATCGACTCGGCGCGACTTTGCTGAAGCGGTGGGGGCCGCGTGGCTGACGAATTAGGGGCGCATTCGCGAGGAGCAGAGAGAGCTGTCCCGCTAACTGGAATCCGGCCTCGGAAGAAAACGCCCCACGGTCGCTGTCGCTGAGTTCCTCACCCCAGCAAAAGCCTCGGGCGTGATTGTATGCCCAAATAGGGAGATTGTGACGCGAATCGCTAAAAATATTCCGTGAATCGCGGGGGGTGCTGCGATGCCGGCGCATTTTACCTTACGGCTTCAGGAGTAGTGCTAGCAGCCTGTCTCCCAGGTTAGCGCCCGAAAACGGGCGGGAACCCTTCGACAAGCTCACAGCAGGCTCTTGGGCACGCCTGCAGCGTTCGCATCACATGGCCCGGTTGTCAACGTCACAGACACTGCCTTCAGGCTCCCGCATCCTATGAAGGTTGTCATCCCTCGCGTCTCCGCTTCGGAGACGCGGGGGACCTTGTTTCGTTGTGAGGGACAAAAATACCGCTTCTTCGCCTACATCATGTCGAGCAAATCACGCCGCATCTATACGGGTGTGACCAGCAACATCGGACGGCAAGTGGCGCAACACAAGGCAGGAGAAATCAAAGGCTTTACCCAGCAATACAAGATCAATCGACTGGTGTACTTCGAAGTGTTTCAGTATGTCGGCAACGCCATCCGACGCGAGAAAGCAATCAAACACTGGATGCGCGCCCAGCGGGTCGCCCTGATCGAACGCGACAACCCCACGTGGGAGGATTTGGCCGAGGACTGGGGCAAGCCTATCGAACTCCTTAAGCCTCGCGTTGTGCCAGCGAAAGCAGATCCCCCGCGCCAAGGGCGCGAGGGATGACAAACCTTTAGTTATTCCGAAGTTTCGGAGAGGGGCGCGGGGAGCTTGCGAAGCTGGTTGAGGTTGTCGCCGCGGTAGATGACGCGAGTGTCAATGAGAGACGAAGGCTTGGGCATCATGCGAGCGCCTGGATTGGGAAAGCGCCATTACATCATGCGTTCGAAGCGAAAGGAAGTGATGGAGGATGTGCCTTCATCGGGCCAGCCGGAAGACGCCGGCGGCGAAGCTACTCTTCTTCCTGCTCGCGCAGCTCCGATTTCATCTCAAGGTTGCGGACAAGGCGGTGCAGGTAGTTAGGATGCACGCCCAGAATCTTCGCGGCTTCGGTGTAGCTTCCGTCGGCTTCGGCGAGGGCATCGCGAATCAAGCGCTTCTTCAGCTCGCTGATGGCAGCGTGGTACTTGGTTCCTTCCGGCTTGGTTGTCGGCTGTTCCAGCAGAGACTCTGGCAGGTCCTCGGGCCGGATTTCGTCTGACGCGCCCAGCACGATGGCATGCTCGATGGCGTTCTCCAGCTCACGCACGTTGCCCGGCCAGTCGTAGTTCATCAGCAACGCTCGGGCCTCGGCCGTGATGCCCCGGAACGGCCGGTTGCACTTCTGCGCGTATTTCGTGGCGAAATAAATAGCCATCAGCGGAATGTCTTCGCGCCGCTTGCGCAACGGTGGGATCGCTACGGAAACAACATTCAAGCGAAAGTACAAGTCCTGGCGAAACTCGCTATTCTTGATGGCCTGCTCCAGGTCCTTGTTGGTTGCAGCCAGGATGCGGGCATTCAGTTTGAGAGGGCGAGTCCCGCCAACCCGCTCGAACTCGCGCTGCTGCAAAACACGCAGCAGCTTTGCCTGCATGGTCGGCGCCAGCTCACCAATCTCGTCGAGCAGCACGGTCCCATCTTCCGCAACCTCGAGCTTTCCCTTCTTGGTGGCAATTGCGCCGGTAAACGAGCCTTTCTCGTGCCCGAACAGTTCGCTCTCCAGTAGCATTTCCGGTATGGCGGCACAGTTGATGGCCACAAACGGCTTTTCAGAGCGGGCGCTGCCGGCATGGATGGCACGGGCGACCAGTTCCTTGCCGGTCCCGCTCTCGCCACGAATCAGCACCACGCTGTCGCCCTGCGCCACCTTGGTAATCATGCTGGAGAGCTGACGCATGGTCTTGCCGTCGCCGACCATGCCGTCGCCCGGCTCCAGTTCGGCGCGCAGGCGGCGGTTCTCGGCCTTCAGCGATTCGAGGGCCAGCACATTCTCGAGGGTTACGGCAGCGATGGCAGCGACGGAGTCTAGAAAATGTATGTGGTCATCCTGGAATTTTCTCTCCGGTCCCTTCGATGTGAGATAGATCGCTCCAACCGTTCTTTGCACCCCCAAGAGCGGGACACACAGCGCATTTTCCGATGTCGGTGAATCGTCCGGGGCGTCGGAGATTACGGCCGACTGCTCCCACAGCGCGCGCTGCACCAACTCACGGCGTACCGCGATCGGCTGTGATTCCCGCCCTTCGCGGTCGTAGGTGCAGATGGACGCAGGCTCTTCTTCGGGCTGGTCGGTGATGAGAATTACGCCGACGTCCGCGGGGACTACTTCAAAAATGCGCTCCAGCAACTGCCGTTGAAGTTCCTGGGGATCGGGGATGGAATTGATGGTGCGAGAGATCTTGACCAGCGCATCCAGATCGCGCGCCATGCGCCCGACCTGAGACGGCGTGGCCGGCCAGGCGGTAGGGTCATGCATTCTGACGGTTTGGCGGATGTCGGTCGGCGTGCCATCGCTGTAGAACACGCGCGGTACCATAGAAGGCATCTCGTCACCTGTGACGAAGACCATTTCGCACTGGCCAATCCGTAACATGTCGCCGTGGACCAGTGGACGCTTGCTGACTGGAATCCCATTGACGAAGGTCCCGTTATGGCTCTCGAGGTCGGCGATTTCGGCCTGCCCATCGACTAGCTCGATCACACAGTGTTGCCGCGAGATCGTTCGGTCGTCGGGAATGGGCACGCGGTTCGAGGCTATGCGCCCGATCGATACACGCCCCTCTGCCAGACGATATACCTGGCCCTTCAGTGGCCCTGAAATGGCGACGACGCGGGGATCGTCCATACTTGCTCCGGGAACTAGTGTAGTTCAGCATACGACAAGTTGGCGCTTAAGTTTACCGGCGTCGAAACGAGTACGCGCGATCTAAGCAGGCGAGCGCATCTTCTTGATGAGGAGCTGCTCCCCTATGGGAACCGACGTTAGCACATCCACGATTTTCTCAGATGCATGGCCGTCACCGTAAGGGTTTTCCATCCCTTGGAGTGAGCGGCGAAACGGATCGCTGCGCGCGATGGCGACTTTGGCAAGAATGTCAGCTTTGCTGGGCAGAGCGTCGAGGATGTTGCGGGCGCGTTCCCTGCCCTGTTGCCGCAGTCCGACATTAACCGTTGGCAACGCAAAAGACGGAGTCTCCATGATGCCGCTGCTGGAGTTGCCGATCATCAAGTCTGCCTGTCGAAGCAGGCTCCAGCATCTCAGCGCGCCGAGATTCACGAACAGCCGTGCATCCGGCCGCTGCTCTAGAAACCGCTCGGTGCGCTCGATCAGCTCGCGACTTCCTGCGTCGGAATTAGGGTAACTGAACAAGATCTGCCCCGGAACTTCAAGTAACGCTGCAAATAGTTCGTCGGCCTCGCGCGTGGTATTGCGAGCGATGGTGACCGGATGATACGCGACTACGACCGACGGGATCTTCAGGTCGAGGTGCAGCTGTTCCTCGAGTTGCTCGCGCGTCAACAGCTTGTTGCGACGCAGATGGTCGATGGACGGCGCACCGGCGCGGTGAACACGCCACTCTTCTTCGCCGAGGGCGATAACACGGTCGCGTGCGGCGAAAGTCGAGGTGAAGTGGATATGACTCATCTTGGTGAGAGCATGGCGCACGGTGTTGTCGATGGCGCCTTCGCTGATCTCTCCGCCTTCGATATGCGCGATGGGAATGCGCAGCGCCAGGGCGACGGAAGCGGGCGCCAGCAATTCGTAGCGGTCCGCGATGAGCAGGAGCAGGTCTGGACGCATCTGCCCCAGGCAGTCAGCGAGGCCCAAGGTCGCAACGCCAATCGTCTTCGCCATGCCAACGTCGCTGTCGGAGCTGAGCAGGCATTCGATTCGAGCGGCGATTTCCAGACCGTCGCCTTCAATCTCGTGAACGGTGTGGCCGAACTCGGGCGACAAATGCGGGCCCATTGCGATCAGCTTCAAGTCCACATCCGGATGGCGAGAAAGATCGTGCAGCGGCCAGTAAAGATGGCTGTAATCGGCCCGGGAGGTGGTGACGACCGCGATCCTGCGCTTCATCTACGTTGTGGCCGCCATTGCGACTTCCAGCGGATGTCTTCGATGCAGAGGCTCATACTCGGCTGGGATCATTATAAGAATTCAGGGCGGCTTGCCTCGCCACAATTCTCTTAGTCGCAAAATCGCCACCGCCAGAGCGGTTATTTCGACTCGCCAACGAGCCTGGCAGCTTCTTCTTGAATGCGCTTCCAGGCGCGCTCTACATGCTTCCGAGTCGTGTTGGTCTGCCCAACGCAAAAACGAAGCACGAACTTGTCGCCCAGTCGGGTGTGGGTGATATAGAGATCGCCGCTTTGATTTAAGCGGTCCATCAGAAGCCGATTCGCGCTTTCGCTCCCACGGTAGCGGAAGCACACCAGGTTCAAGGGTACCGGAGCAACCACCTCGAACCGGTTATCGTTCGTTACCCATTGAGCGAACTCCTGAGCCATGGCGACATGTTGCCGTACGTGATACTGCAGACCTTCAACCCCATAGTGCCGAATAACGAACCAGAGTTTGAGCGACCGAAACCGCCGCCCGAGCGGAATCTGCCAGTCACGATAATCGAAGACTGCACCAGACTCCGTCGCCTGATTTTTCAGGTACTCCGGCAGAATACTCAGCGTATTGATCAACGCCTTGCGGTCGGCCACGTAAAAGCAGTCGCAATCAAAGTTGGTGAACATCCACTTGTGCGGATTGAAACAGTAACTATCAGCTTGTTCCACGCCAGCCTGATAATGGCGGAATTCCGGACATAGCGCCGCCGTACCCGACATGGCCGCGTCCACATGGAACCACATGTTGTAGTCCCGGCAGATGGCACCAATCGCCGGCAAAGGATCCATAGCGTTCGATGAGGTCGTACCGACTGTACCACAGACAAAAAATGGTACTAGCCCAGCCTCCCGGTCTTTCTCCACGTGAGCCTTGAGGAGGTCCGCTCGCATGGCAAAGCTTTCGTCCACCTCCACCAGACGGAGATTGTTCAGCCCGATTCCCGCTATCATGGCTGCCTTTTCGAGGGAAGAATGCGCCTGCGTGGAGGTGTAGGCCACTAGTTTTCCGTCTGAGCCACACAAATTGCTGGTGTAGTTAGTGGCACGTTCGCGTGCCGCCAACATGGCACATAGTGTCGCACTTGAGGCGGTGTCTTGGATTACCCCTCCACCTGTGCTCGACGACAGAAACTTGTCCGGAAGACCCAGCATAGCCACCAGCCAATCCAGGACGTGGGTCTCAAGTTCAGTACAGGCGGGACTGGTGGCCCAGAGCATGCCTTGTACACCCAGCGCCGAAGACACCAGATCTCCCAAAATAGCTGGTCCGGAAGCATTGGCTGGGAAATAGGCGAAGAAATTGGGAGATTGCCAGTGGGTAACTCCCGGCAAGATGACCTGATCTATGTCTGCCACAAGCTGTTCAAATGCCTCACCTTGCATCGGTGGTGCATCGGGTAGCATCTGGCGAACCTGGCCCGGTCTGGCTTGCGATAACACGGGCAGCGACTCGATGCGCTCGTAGTAATCCGCCACCCAGTCCACTACCTGTTTCCCGTAGCGGCGGAATTCCTCGGGCGTCATATGAAAGCTTCGTTCTCGAGGCATTGCGCTCCTCCCGACCTGCACCCCAGGGTTCCAAGCCGACACAGCTACATCCGCCCAGACGAATGTCGCGTCCTACCAGGAACTCCATCAGACACCACCAATGTCCAGTTCAATAATTATCCCACCTTACGGGGCACTGGATGGGCCGAAGTCGAGTTCGACCGTTAGCCAGTCCGATCAATTAATTCGAGATTAAGCCTGTGCAATTATTACTTCGCCAGACTATACTTGAGCCTGCTAGACTAACATCCTGGCCAATCAAAGCTGAAAGGTGATACATGGATATAGAGAGAATCCTGTCAGAGCTCAAAAGTGAGCGCGAGCGGATTGATACAGCCATCCGTGCGCTTGAAGGTGGAAAGTCAGGCCGAGGTCCCGGGCGACCGGTAGGCTCCGGCAGAAAACGCCGCACCATGAGCGCCGCCGCACGCAAGCGTATCTCTGAGATGATGAAGTTGCGGTGGGCCGAAAGAAAAAAGAAGGCCAAGGCCAAAGCCCAGTAGTCGCAGCAGCCCAGTAAGTTCGCAAGATGGAAGCCACTCGTGCGCGATACAAGTGGCTTTTCTATTCCGCCGCTGCGCGCTTCCTGACCAGTGCGATGCTACAGGCTAGGAAGCAAATCGCCCGGGTGCGAAAGCGGCAGTAAGCGCCGGTTTCGGCCCACGCTTTCGCACCAGCGCCATTCGAACATGGTCTAGTAATTGTGCGGCGCTGCAGTCGGACTTGGAAAGAAACACATCAGCCAGGGTGTCATCGGAGCAAGCGCCCGCAGCTCCAGAGAACACGATGGCCGGCGTGCCCGGTGAAATCGCCTTGAGTTGATCGACGATTTTACCCTCGCTGAGTTTCGGCATCAGCAAATCGGCGAGAATCAGGTCGATCCCGCCACCCTTTATCAGTTCAACCGCGCGTCCTGGGTCGGAGCACGCGACCACGCGATAGCCGCGCGTTTGCAGCATCACCTTGCGAATGGAAAGTGAGCGTTCGTCTTCGTCAACGCAGAGAATCGTGCGCTTTGGCTTCATCAACCTACCCGCTGCTACTTCCGGGAAACGGCTACGCGTCCGCGCCTGAGCAAACCTGTCGGAGAGGCGCTTGCGGCAGTTACCTGAAGAGCTGTCTGAAATTTTAGCGCCAGAGCAAGAGCGCTAACGGATAGTACGGTTCTGCTGCGGCGTTGTAAAGTATCGCGTTGGTCAAATCGACGACGCGAACTCGTCCGCACGCCCGCACTACGAACGCTGCAGCAAATCGCTCGAATAGGATTTACCGACCACGGAAATCAGCGATAGGCAAGGCTTTCGACCGTTCACAGAATATCCGCAGATAATTCACATGGTTACTTTACTGTCAATTACCCGCACAACGTGTCCGCCGACACGCACATTAGTGATGGAGTCGCGCGCCTTGTCTGCCCGAATGTAGAGGAAGCTGGGACGCCGGGTCTCGATTCCCTGTTCGATAAGCCCCTGCTGTCCGCTCGCCAGCACTCCGTTTCGCACCGCCCAAGCGATGCAGCAACCCGCTGCCGACCCGGTCGCAGGATCTTCGCCATTGTAGAAGATCATGCGCGCATGCAGCGTGGCGATGGGCGAAACCGTTTCACGGCAGACAAAGTAGAAAAAGCTATTCTCTCCCACGCCTTGCAAATACCCGGCCATCTGGTGCCAACTTACTTTCAAATTTTGCAACGTCGCGAGCGAGCGGAACGGCACCATGGTGAACCACATTCCGGTCGACACGGTCTGGATCGGCAGATTTTCGTCTAGCTCTGAGACCGCCAATCCCAGTACCTTGGCCACATCGGCATGCGGATGACTCACGCCAAACTTCGGTTCCACCTGTCGCATCTCGCCGAAGAGCTCGCCATCCTTACGTTCAAATCGCACCGGCACCTTACCCACTTTCAAGTCGAGCACGATCTCCTCTGCCGGCGACTGCTGATACAAATGCCAGGCCGTCCCCAAAGTGGGGTGACCTGCAAACGGCAGTTCCTCATTGACGGTGAAGATGCGAACTCTGTGCCCCTCGCGCTGCTCCGTCGCCGGATCGCGTGGAAAAATGAACGTCGTTTCCGACAGATTGGTCTCGCGCGCCAGCTTCTGCATCTCCTCGTCGCTGAGACCGCGGGCATCGCTGACGACAGCGAGCTGGTTGCCCTCAAGAGGACGGCTGGTGAAGACGTCGAGCTGAACCATCGTATAGGTACGGTTGGCCATGCGAGAACTCCCTGGACAAACTATCAGGAACGGTGCTCGGAATTGTCAAAGGAGCAGAAGAGCTATCGAGTGACCTGCCAATGCTGTATTGGTTGGTTACAATGGCGGAGGCTGTCACGGTGCGGAAGCGAAGGGGGTCCGGTGACTCTCCCGGTCTTCAAAACCGGCGATTGGCATCTCCGATGTCAATGGTGCGTTCGACTCGCACACGCTTCCGCCATACCTCTCGTTCCCTCGGCTCCGCTCGGGATTTCGCCCTTCGACTCCGCTCAGGGCAGGCTCTGCAAGCTCCCGCTCGCCTACAAGTCGGCTCAACTTGCTCTAAACCGCCCTTCGAGGTGACAATCCCGAACGACAGGTTGAACCGTGATTCCGGGGGATATGCATGTCGCGAATCACACGGCGCGATTTTTTGGCAGGAGCCGGGGCCCTGATTGCCGCCAGTAACGCGGTCACGGGCTTGCCACAGAACCTTCCAGTGACCAACAAATCCAAGGCACAGCAATGGACGTCTCCATTCCGGGTTGCGGTGATCACGGACGAGGTTTCTCAGGATTTTGA
>Ga0074046_10001042_pt1 | contig 25745 bp, 24 predicted proteins | sample BogForMeECP23OM3_FD_94441 | JGI IMG/M metagenome (GOLD analysis project Ga0074046, IMG submission 94441) | Bog forest soil microbial communities from Calvert Island, British Columbia, Canada - Bog Forest MetaG ECP23OM3 | ecosystem: Environmental > Terrestrial > Soil > Wetlands ...
AGCACGAGCACAGGATCGGAGTTCTCTGAAAACTCAACGATACTTCCGGCAAGCGTATCCCTGGCCACATCTTTTGCGGTGACTTTGAGTTTCTTCTCCTGGGTGTCAATTAAAAAGATGCGGCGATCGGTCAGGTACGCATGGAAAAAAAATTTCTTGACCGAGACATTCAGGGATCCGATAAGTACCTGTTCCCCGGGCTGGAGGTACGCGGAGAGCCCGCCTTCTTCTTCATCCCCGTCCGGTTCGGGCTCATCTGCAGGTTCCCGGGCACGTGATGCACCTCTTTGAGGAATGCTGTCTCCCGGTACAGCAGACCTGCCCGCACCGGCAGCGGATTTTTCCTGCCGCCGGGCTATTGCACCGCCACAATACATGCACTCGACGGCTTCATCCCGTATATTCATCCCACAGTGAGGGCATTTCATCTGGTGAGCTCCGTTCCACGGTATCCGGATTGGATAACTATAATGTTCTCATAAGATAAGAAAAATTCTCTGATCGGAATCCATTGTACCGGATTGTGGTACTACGTCGGGCCGGGCTGCAGTTCATGTCACAGGACACCCAGTGTTTCTGCAACCTGCACGCGCTCCTCATCGTTTGATATGCAGTGTATGTAGATGCCGGTGTCGGGTTTTTTTGCTGCCAGCAGGCTGTTAATCCTGCAGCGGGTACCGTCCCCGTCGAGGTAACAGTCCTGGGAAGAGATACGACCGAAATGTTCACTGATCAGCTTCCCGAAATTGTCGTGGCAGCCACCGCCGTAAATGATCTCCCCCGCGGAAATTACCAGGAATATCCCCTTCTTTGAGGCTTCATCACAATCCTTCATCCGGAAGGTTCCGAACTTTTCATCGCCGTAGGGGTTGAGAAATGCCCGGTAGAACGGATCATGGCGTTCCTTACGTTCCCACAAGAACAGTCCAATCCGGAGGGGGAGATAGTGGGGATACCGTATAATCATCTCATCCTTCAGATGCCGGTAAGGCGGTGTCTCCAGCACATCTTTCAGGAGTTGCTGGGCCCATGAAAACGAGCCGCTTTTCACGGTACCGGCGACAACCAGCTTCACGGGTTTGAAGTAGAGGGTCCTCTGGCCGCACTGGACCGCGATGGAGCCATCTTTAAGGGTAACAAAGACGCCGGATTTTATCTTTTTCCCGTCTCCCCCGCCGGCAGGCTGTGACGATCTCGCCTGCACCCGTGGCTTCTGCCTCCCCGGGCTGTGGGCGATGGCTGACCAGATCTCCGGGGAATATGTCTTCTCGAGGTTACTCTTCCAGATCGGATCGCGGATCGTTGAGATGGAGACGAGCCGGAATTCTTCACCCGCGGGTATGAATTTGGCCCCGCATGACATGCATTCAATATAGTATTCGATATGAGGCAGACCGAAGAGTTGCCTGCCTGACACCCGGTTCATTGTGCCGGCCCTGCAGACCGGACAGAGGTTCATCCAGGATGCAGACAGCGAACCGGGACCCATATCCGTAACGGTCCTGACCGTCTTCACGGGAACAGATGCACTATGCCAGGTCCATTCCTGCAGCAGCCGTATTCCCCGTACTTTGCTGTGGGAACTGCGATCCAGTACATCTGTTTTCTCAGCGATACCTGCACGACAGAAAATCTCGGCGATGGATGGTGCGAGCGGGCGCCCATCGGTGTTAAGCCGCCCTTCGAGAGACCGGTCAAGACCTGACGAAACAGGATCGGTAATTGCTGCCGGTGCCAGGATCGGCAGGGTTTTGGAGAACTCTGCGTTGAGGCATTCCAGTGCTACCGCAACCAGCTCTTCAGTTACCCGTACGCCATCCCGCTCGAATGGCAGGCCTGCTCCGCTCCGGCGTACTGCTTCGTTTGCCAGTGCCCGGATTTCATCGGGAATAGGGAAAAACTGCGGGGCGGACATGGATGTGTGCGTCATATGCTTTGACCTGCGATCCGTATAACAATTCCCTCAAGGGGGATCGCCAGAACCGCATAGACTGGCAGGATCCGGGCACCGGTTGGACTGGCCCTGTACATGTCTGCACATAGGTAACCGTGCCTGTCCCGGGGAGGTACATGTACTTATGGGCAGAAAAAAAGGAAGTGTAGCGGCCGGATCAGTTTTCCGCTTTGCGATGCCGGTAATTCGCCATAGGCACCCGGATCTCGAACCGTGCCCCCCTCCCCATGCCGGTCTCGTTGATCGTAATATTTGTGATAGCAAGGATCTCACGGGAAAGGAACAAACCAAGGCCGGTGTTCCTGCCAAATCCACGCTCAAACAACCGGTTCCTTTCCGCAGCCGGGATACCGGCCCCGTCATCCCCGACAACCAGGACCATCTCGTTTCCGTCCGGAACGGAAGAAATCTTCAGCGTGGTCATCTGGTCGCCCCCATATCTCATTGCATTGTCGAAGAGATTGTAGAACACCTTCTCCAGCATGGGATCTGCAAAAACCTCAAAACTCCCGGTATTGTTCTCCAGCCTTATCGTGTTCAGGTCCAGCTGGGCCAGTGCCATTCTGATCACAGCATTCACATCCTGCCATACGGGAGATTCCACACCAAGCTGCTGGTACTCACGGGTAAATTCGATCTGTTCCCGCATTGCCTGAACGGCCCGCTCTTCAAGATCCAGGTACTCTTTCTGGATCGGATCTGTTGCCAGTTCACGGATCAGCTCGATATAACTGCGGACTGCCATCAGCTTGTTGTTGAGGTCGTGCCGGGTGATACTTGTCAGGAGGTTGATATTCCTGTTCGCACTGGCAAGTGCCAGTTCTGCCTGTTTGCGTTCAGTCACGTCCCGGAACAGGCAGAGATACCCCGATGAGCCGGCACCAGAATCATCCATAGGTGTAAAAAGGATATCGAAATAATGGGGGTATCCTTCGTAAGGGAGGTGGATCTCGGCCCGCCGTTCCCCACCACCCCTGGCAGCACTACCACCTACTTCTTTGGGCAGGGGTACCAGATCAGTAATGTCAAGTCCGACTGCGACATGGGAGCTGAACCCGGTGATTCGTTCTGCAGCCGGATTGATGTCGATGATACAATATTGCCTGTCGACAACGATCACTCCGTCGCGCATGGTGGCAAATACCCGGGAATAGGCTACCGGAACTGCGGAGAAGAGCCGGTAACGGAGAATCCCAACAGCCAGGATAATCCCGGCGATCAGGAATGCGATGGGGGTCAGGTCATAATCCGGGAACGGGGCGAACCGGAAGACGTAAGCCATGTTGCATAACGCGGGGATGACCGCGGCACAGAAAAGGAGAATGGTCTGGTTCCGGTAGAGCTTATTCTGGCCAAAGAGCCTACCGCCTGCGAGGGTAAGTGCAACCAGGGCGATCGCATAGCAATACGCGATGGTAATCCAGAAGAGAGGCCCGTGTTCGTATATCCAGATGACTGAACCATTGACAGTTTCCGCATGGAAACCGGAATAATACAGGTAATGGTACTGATTTGTAAGTACCATGAGATAGACCAGCGCAGGAACGATGAAGAACAGCGGTACTGACCTGCGGGTCAGGTACTGTTCCCGCCCGGTATAGCACATAACAATAAAGAACCAGGCAACCGGCACGGTGAGCAGGGCGGGATATTCAATGTTATTGAGAAGGAGGACGGTTGAGAGCCGGGTACTCATCATCTCTATGGCATACCCATATATCCAGACCGTCTCTGCGGCCATCAGAAGGATGAATGGCTGTGAGATCGGGATTGAACGGTTGCGCCAGCCGATGATCGTGAGCGCAGCTGATACTGTTCCCGATAACAGCATGAGGACAACGAGCGGGGTAAACTGGATGTTCATGGGTCCATCTTCAGCAATATATAGTTCCGGTTCCGTGTTACCGGGGGTTCTGCGGATCGTTCCCGAAGCTTGTGGACAAGCTCGCCGGGAGGGTCAGATCTAATCGTCCTGCATGGGTCTTAAATACCGCAGAATTGATTCAGCCGCAGTAGTTCGTCTGCAGGAAATTCCTCACTGCTTCCGCAGGCCGGCGATCGTGTTTTTATTGTTTCTCATCACTGAAGAAGCAAAACGTCAAAACAGGACAAGGATGATGATACCCTGCCCCGGCCTGTTTTAACACGGGCCGGCCACCGGGAAATTGATCTGAACGGTGGCTCCGTAAGGAGTTTTCATGTAAAATTGGGTGGCAGCATTGGGCCCAGGGACGCGGACATGCTGAACATCGATCCTATGAAAAGCACCACAGGAAAAAAAGATCCCGGAGAACATTCAGCAATGGCAGCTGAACAGTTCCCGCACCATCTCAGGTATCTCCGACACCCGGGATGCAACCGGAACACCGTGCTTCCTGAGCCGGGCGATCTTCGAACGGGCATCTCCTTCGCCACCCTCAACGATTGCACCAGCGTGGCCCATACGTTTGTCCGGCGGTGCCGACACCCCGGCAATATACGAAACGATGGGGATATCGGTCGACTTTGCCCCTTCTTCTTCGAGGTTTCCACCCACCTCACCGATCAGGACGACGGCCTTTGTCCGGGGATCGCTCTCAAACCGTTCCAGTACATCGACAAAGGTCTGGCCGATCACCGGGTCACCGCCGATTCCTACGACTGTACTCTGCCCGATGCCGGCCCGGGTCAGCTCGTCCACGACCTCGTACGTAAGCGTCCCCGAGCGGGAGATCACCCCCACATTCCCGCGGGAGAACAGGCCTGCCGGCATGATTCCCATCTTCACCTCACCCGTAGATAAGAGCCCGGGACAGTTGGGACCGATTACCTGTACGCCTTCCATCTTTGCATACGCCAGCGCTTTCATGGTATCATGAACGGGGATATGCTCGGTAATGCAGACGATCGTTTCGATACCGGCATTGGCCTCTTCCATGATCGCATCGGCTGCTGCACCTGCCGGCACGAAAATGACGGCGGCTCCGATGTCGTGCTCCTTCATCGCATCCTTCACGGTGTTGAAGACCGGGACACCATGGACCTGCTGCCCGCCTTTGCCCGGCGTAACGCCTGCCACAACACCTCTGCCACCGACTTTCTGCGCATAGGCATTCATCAGGCCGATGTGGAACTCTCCCTGTTTCCCGGTCGCACCCTGGACAAGGATACCGGTATTCCTGTCACCGTAGATCATGCGGTCACCGCCACGGCCTTTTTCACGACGAGATCCATTGTGTCGAGCATCTCGTAACCACCCTCCTCAAGGAGCCGGCGCCCCTCTGCCTCATTGGTCCCGGCGAGCCGGACGATCACCTTTTGCGAAATGCCTGCAGCGATAATCCCTTTTGCCACCTCATCGCACTTCGTGATCCCTCCCAGCAGGTTCACGACGATCACCCTGACGGTCGGGACACTTGCCACGAGCCGGACCGCGTGCATCACGCGCTCGCTCTCAGCGCCGCCACCGACATCGAGGAAATTCGCTGCTTTCCCCCCGTAATATTCTATCAGGTCGAGGGTTGCCATCGTGAGTCCTGCACCGTTACCAATTACTCCGATCGCACCGTCAAGCTCGACAAACGAGAAGCCATATTTCTCCGCGTCCCGCTCCCGCTCGGTGAGATCGCTGTTGACGGAAATTCCCTGCCGGCCGAGTGCATTATCGTCAACTATGATCTTCGCGTCGGCTGCAAAGACGCCCTGCGGCGTGGTAACGAGCGGGTTGATCTCGGCAAGGAGTGCGTCCTTTTCAAGGAAGACCCGGTAGAGTTTGCTGATGACCTGCCCGATCTCTTTTGGCGCAGTTCCGATCAGTTCGCGGAGCATGAACGGTGGGAGTTCGTGCATGAGCGGGTTTGCCACCGCTTTCCTGATCAATTCGGGGTGTTCCCGGGCCGTGACCTCGATCTCCACTCCGCCGGCTTCCGTGAAAAGGATAAGCGGCTGTTTTGTCGAACGATCGACCGTGATCGAGAGATAATATTCGTGCTGGATTGCGAGACGCTGCTCGGCAAGGACCTCCTTTACGGGAAGCCCTTTGATCTCTTTTTTAAAGAGTTCCCCTGCCGTGGCGGTGCCTGTTTTTTTGTCTGCCATCAGGATACCGCCGGCCTTTCCCCTGCCGCCGACATCCACCTGCGCCTTGAGCACAAACGCGTCCCCGAGTTCGTCCAGGTGCCGTGCAAGGTCTCCTGCAGAGGTCAGGAGAAAACCGGCCGGAACGGGAATCCCGTACTCCCGGAGCACCTTCTTTGCCTCGTATTCCCGTAATTTCATGGTGATATCCCTGCTGCAAGTTCAATGCCTTTTTTCATTGCCCTGAGGTTGAGATCTTCGGTCCCCCTGGGCACGGAATCGAGGATCGCTTTCTCCAGTGCAGTCTCGCTTACGACATGGGTCGATCTGACAAGTGCCCCGAGCATCACGATGTTGGCGACAATATCCCTGCCGAGAGTGGCCTTTGCTTCCTTCGTTGCCGGGATCTCGATGCACCGGCAGGCAGGACGGGAATGGACGAGCGTTGAATCAACCAGCATCACTGCCGGGTTCACTGCATCCGCACCGTACTTCTCGAACCCTTCCTGCGACATGATCACGTAGATGCCGGGGACAGCAACTTTCGGGTACAGGATTGGTGCATCGTCAATGATCACCGCGCTCATCGACGCCCCGCCCCGGGCCTCCGGCCCGTAGACCTGCGTCTGGACGGCGTACTTGTTGTCGTACATCACCGCAGCCCGCCCGAGGATAACCGCCGAGAGGATAATCCCCTGGCCGCCAAAGCCCGAGAACCGAACCTCATTCCTCATAATTTCACCCCAAGAGCCGGCCGGTTCCGCCGGGCCAGCTCCCCTACGACATACATATCATCCGGAACCGTCTCGCCCTGCTCCAGCATCCGGTCGCGTTTCGCTTTCAGGAGGGAATGTGCCCGCAGGTATTCCACGTGGTCGGCCACCTGTTTGAACTTGTTCCTGCGGCCAAAGGCGGTAGGGCACTGGACCAGTGCCTCGATAAAGGAGAAACCCGGGGTCTCGAGACCCACCTTCACCGCTTTCTCGAGTTCTTTCACGTGATACGAGGTCCAGCGCGAGACATAGTTCGCCCCTGCCGCGATCGCCAGCTCGCAGAGATCGAACGGAGCTTCCACGCAGCCGTACGGGGTAGTAGACGAGAGGCACCCTTTCGGGGTCGTCGGGCTGCCCTGCCCACCGGTCATACCATAGATCTGGTTGTTCATGCAGACCACCGTGAGATCGATATTGCGCCGGCAGGCATGGATGAAGTGGTTGCCGCCAATTGCCGCCAGGTCGCCATCCCCGGTGAACACGACAACATTGAGATCCCTGTTTGCCATTTTCACACCTGTTGCAAAAGCGATAGCCCTGCCATGCGTGGTGTGGAGCGAGTCGGTCACTATGTATCCCGGTGCCCGGGAGGAGCACCCGATACCGGAGACAAACACGGTCTCCTCTTTCGTCCAGCCCATCTGGTCGACCGCAGCCAGCGTGCAGTTGATGATCGTGCCATTGCCGCAGCCCGCACAATAGATATGGGGGAGCCGGTCCTGCCGGTACCAGTCATCGAAGCTCATCCCCCTGCCTCCAGTGCTGCTTTGAGTTCGGAGGGGGTGTGGAGTTCCCCGCCCAGTTTGGGCAGGCTGATGACCGGCACCTTTGCATGCCGTTCGATCTCCCGTGCTACCTGTCCGAGGTTCATCTCCGGAACGAGGAACCTTCGGGCGTTCTTGAACTCCTTAAGCGCGTTCTCCGGGAAAGGCCAGACGATCCGGAGCCGCAGGAGCCCTGCATCCTGATCCTGGTCGTCGTGGATCACCTGCTGCACCGTGCGAACGGGAGCGCCATATGCGATGAAGACCTGTTCTGCATCCGGATTGATTACATCATAGTCCGCAATGTCGTGACGGGACAGTTCTACCTTATCAACCAGACGCTGGACAAGGTTTGCGTGGAGCTTCGGGTTGGTGGCGCATGGGTAGCCGCGCTCGTCATGGGTGAGCCCGGTCACGTGGACACCAAACCCTTTGCCAAACTGCGGGAAACCGGGAACGAGATTGCTTTCCGGCTTGAAAGGCAGTGTTCCTTTTACAAGCTCCCTGCGGGGGACCTGCTCAACGGTATCGGGGATGGTAATCTTCTCCCGCATGTGCCCGATCACTTCGTCGGCCATCAGGAAGACCGGGACCCGGAACCGGTCGGCGAGGTTGAACGCCTTTGCCGTGAGCTCATACATCTCCTGGACACTCGCCGGGCAGAGCGCTATGATCGAATAGTCCCCGTGTGAACCGAACCGGCACTGCATCATATCTCCCTGGGCAGCCATCGTGGGCTGGCCGGTGGAGGGGCCGCCCCGCTGGACATTCACGATCACGCAGGGGGTCTCGGTCATGGCAGCATAACCGATATTCTCCATCATCAGGGAGAAACCGGGGCCGCTCGTTGCAGTCATGGCCCGCATTCCCGTCCACGATGCACCGATTACCGAGGCGATCCCCGCGATCTCGTCCTCCATCTGGATGAAGACCCCGTTCATCTTCGGGAGTTTTGCCGCCATGTGTTCGGCAACTTCCGTGGAGGGGGTGATCGGGTATCCCCCGAAAAAGCGGCAGCCAGCTGCAAGCGCCCCTTCTGCACAGGCAGTATTTCCCTGCCAGAATTCAGTCCGCGTCAATATTCGATCGCCACCTTTCTTGGTTCATACGGTTCTTCCTCATCCCAGTGGATCGCCTGGTCGGGGCAGGTAAGCTGACAGACGCCGCAGAGCTGCCGCCCGTAGAGGTTCCTCAGCCGGCAATTCGTACAGCGCTCAGGACGGTCAAGTTCAGGTACTACAATACCCCGGCGATTGGGCTTTTTCCCCTCCCTGAAGATCTTGTACGGGCAGACCTTTGTACAGAGATTGCACCCTTTGCACCGGGTCTCGTCGATGGCGAGTTTCATGTGAGATTTTGTCCTGTCGTACTACTTTTCCCTTGAGGTGAAAAAACCTATTTGTTTTCGCATGCTTCAGGTCCGGCCTGTTTTTGACAGTACTCCTGGAATACTTCACCTGCATGGCGCCGCACGGACTCGAAAATGTCATTGCCGTACGAGTCAATTCCCACAACGAGCGGGAGCCGGTCGAGCGCTATCACCCAGACAGCCTCGGCCATGCCGAGATCCTCAAAAAAGACCCCTTTAAGGGTCATGTGAGAGGAGGCAAGGGCCGCACACCCGCCCGTGAAAGCGAAATACACGCCCCGGCCCCTGAGCTGTTCGCGGACAAGAGACCCCATTCCGCCTTTCCCGATCAGTCCCCGCACTCCCCTGTCGAGCAGGAACCCCGAGAGCTCATTCATCCGCGCTGATGTGGTCGGCCCGGCAGCAAGGACCCGGTTGTCCTTCACCAGGGGACCGCAGTGGTAAATCACCGCCCCTTTGGGATCGAACGGTATCCCCTCTTTCTGCATCCGCAGGTGTGCTTCGTCCCGTGCCGTATAGACGATGCCGGAGAGCTCCACGTGATCGCCGGCCCGGAGCACAAGGACTTCCTCCCCAAGAGGCGTGCGAAGCTGGACGGGGCCCTGCGTCACCACTGCACCTCACGGGTCGCGTGCCGGTTCGCCCAGCACTGGACATTTACTGCTACGGGTAGTGAGGCGGTGTGGCAACCTGCAGTCTTCACTTTCACCGCGAGAGCTGTAGTATCACCACCCTGCCCCATAGGGCCGATACCGAGCTTATTGACCGAGTCGCAGATCTGCTGCTCAAACAGTGTCATCGTATCGACCGGCAGGAGGAGCGCTTCCTTCGCAAGCGATGCCGCAAGATCGAACGTCCCCCCGATCCCGACCCCGAGAAAGACGGGGGGGCATGGCTTCCCCTCGGCATGCAGCATTGTCTCTACGACAAAACCTTCGATACCATATACGTGAGAGGGGAGGAGCATGGCGATCCGGGAACTGTTCTCCGCCCCGGCGCCCTTGGGGAGGACGGTCACTGTGAAACGCTCTCCTGGCCGGATATGGATTGCCGGCATCCCGGGGCCGGTATTGTCCCCGGTATTATGGCGGGTGAGGGGATCGACGACATTGGGACGGAGCGGCACCTTCTTTGTAGCTATCCGGCACCCTTCGGCTACCGCATCATAGAGGCCCAGCGTGAGCGGGACGTCGGGAGGAAGAGTGAGGTAAACGACAGGGACGCCGGTATCCTGGCAGAGCGGCACGCCAAGCTCCCCTGCGGCTTTGACATTTTTCAGGATATTGGCAAACTCGCCGCGGGCAACCGGGTTTGTCTCGGCAGCAGCAGCCCGGTCGATCACCCGGAGTACATCGGGCGGGAGCGAGATGGCTGCTTCGCGGAATGCCTGGAACGTTGCCCCGGCAAGCGCAGCGTACAGCGGGGAATTGTCCTTCATTATGTACACATGAGCACTATGGAATAATATATAGGTGTACGCAAAGAGAGGGCAGGGCGATGTGCGAAAGACCCAATTATTAGTGGAAGTTTAGTGGAAGTGTTGCATATTGGGGTGAGGCATTCCGGAGAGTGTTGGCCGGGTGCTCTCCGGGACCACCACAACCCAATAGCCTTCATGGGCATTGCAACCTGGCGGTAACGGTTTGAATGGAAAGGGGGGTCAATACGATTTGAAAATAAAACGGTAGGGGGTTACCTGCCAACCCCCCTCCCATTCAGTTCCGGACCAAGCCCTTACTTCAGCGATATTTCCCGACGAAACGCCACGTTCCGGAAAGCGTCAGGTACCGCACCCGGCCATACCATTTCCGGCACGCAAAGGGGGGGTTGACAGGTAACCCCCCTTCCCACCATAACAGAACCGGTAAAACCTCCGGCTGACAGAGAATGCCAGGCCGGAAAGTTACCAGGGAACAAAACCTGAACGGGAATGAGAAAACGAAAAAAGCGTATAAGAGAGAAAAGAGAGAAGAAAAAAATTACTTCTTGCCACCCTTTGCGGGTGCTCCGCCTTTCTTCTCATCGGACTTGGCAGGCGCTGCTCCCTTTGCGGGTGCTGCTTCCTTGCCACCTTTCGCCGGTGCCGCGCCTTTTGCTGCGTCCTTACCGCCCTTCGCCGGCGCTGCTCCCTTTGCAGGCTCAGCGGCAGCGACTTCTTCAACAACAACAGGTGCTGCAACAACCTTTTCACCGACAAGCTTCGGTGCCGCGACGATCCTGCCGCTGACCTTGATCACGCTCACTTTCAGGTGCGAGGGGGTCGGAAGCTTGTGGCCTGCATGGCGGAGTGCATCCTTGATCTTCTCAAGATACTGGGGCGTGGAGTAGACGGTCAGGATCTTCTGGCCGGGGGTAACCCGGGCTGCAGTCCCGACTGCTTTGCCGAACGCAAGGCGCATACCTTCAGACACACGGTCCGCACCCGCACCGGTTGCCTGCTTGTTCTCGCGCAGGACATGGTGGGGGAAGACACGTACCTTGAAGTGGAAGTTGGACCTGCCGACATCCTTCATCAACCGGCGGTTGGCGGTGATGCGGGCGGCCTCGAGGGCGCTGTGCCGGATCTGGCATGCCTCTTCGACAATCAGGTCAACTTCAGTCGGGAATTCCTGCGAGAGGTTGCCCATCTCGAACTGAACAATCTTGCTCCCGGGAACACCGCCCATGTATTCGCGCCGTGTATAGGCCTTCTTGGCAACTTCCCTGTACATCTTTGCCGGTTTTCTAACCATCGCGTCCTACTCCTGTGATATATTGTCAAAAGCGGGCAAAAATACCAGAAAATGCTCAGATATTGATGCCTGTACGCTTCACAAACTGCTTTTATAAAATGGAGATGGAGGGTATTAAATCTTACTGGACAGCTCCCGATTCCTCGTTGATCATGTCAAGGAGGTGACGGCGGATCCGGACGAAGGGTTCCCCGGTACGTTCACGGGGTCTTTCCCCGGGAACGGTGACGATCTCCCGTATCGTCCCGGGGCGGCGGGTCAGGACGACGATACGATCAGCAAGAAATACCGCTTCATCGACGCTATGCGTGACAAACAGGATTGTCTTCTTCGTCTTCTGCCAGATATGGAGCAATTCGTGCTGCATCCGGTTCCGGGTCTGGGCATCGAGCGCCCCGAAGGGTTCGTCCATCAGGAGGATCGAAGGATCGATGGCAAGCGCCCGGGCAACGGCGACCCGTTGCCGCATACCCCCGGACAATTCGTAGGGAAAGCTGCGTTCGAAACCTTTGAGTCCCATAAGTTCGAGATAATTCTTTGCTCTCTCTTCCCGCTCAGCCTTTTTCATTCCCCTGAGTTCGAGCCCGAGCGTCACGTTGTCCTGCACATTCCGCCACGGATACAGCGAATACTCCTGGAAGATCATGGCCATCTGGGGGCTGGGTTGCGTTATCGTCGTGCCATTTATGGAGATGGTTCCCGATGTCGCAGATTCGAGCCCGGCGATGATGCGGAGGATCGTGGTCTTCCCGCACCCCGATGGGCCGAGGATGCAGATGAACTCCTGGTCCCTGACCTCAAGGGAGATGCGGGAGAGCGCCTCGATCGTCTCACCTTTTTCCGTAGTGAATGTGCGGGATATGTCCCTGAGCATGAGGGTCATCGGTCAAGCCCCCTCCAGCTGAAAAAACGGCGCTCTACAATCTTGAAGAGAATATCTATCGCAAGCCCAATCAATCCGATGGTTATCATGCCGGCAACGATCACGTTCATCTGCCCCTGATTATACGCGTACATGATCAGGTAGCCAAGACCGGATGTCGGGCCGGGAAGGATCTCTGCTGCAACTACGCACATCCATGCGATCCCGAAACCGACACGGAGCCCGGTCCAGATGGTAGGAGCGGCACCGGGAACTATGATACAGGAGAGGACCTGCCGTTCGCTCGCCCCTAGTGTGGTTCCCACTTCGATCCAGGTTTTCTTAACGCTGCGCACACCGTCAATCGTGTTGAGGAGGATGGGAAAAACCGAGCCGATGAAGATGATGAATACGATCGAGGCAATGCCGAGCTTGAACCAGGCGAGCGCGAGAGGTACCCAGGCGAGGGGAGGGACTGGCCGGAGCATCTCGATGGTTGTGTCGAAGAAATCGTTAATCCGGGAAGATCTGCCCATGCCGATCCCGAGGGGGATAGCAACAGCAGCAGCGATGCCAAACCCGATGGTTACCCGCTCGATGCTGACAAGGGCATTGTCAACAAGGCTTCCCGTGCCGAGCGTAAAATCCGTGCTGAATGGATTGAGCAGCACCGGGATGACCGACTCAAGCCTCGGCAGGTAAAAAGGGTTGTTGATGATGATCGCAGCTGCCTCCCACCCGAAGATAAGGAGGAGGGGCAGTACCAGGCCAAGGCGTCGTGTCATCGTTTCCTATGATAATGTCCTGCTGTCCTGATTAAATTTTTACTTCAGTTGTTGCAAATCCGCTGTTCTGCAGGGCATAGCGGAGCATGACGTCCTGGATGGAACCTTTTCCGGGCACTGCAATGACGAGAGGCTGGCCGGCATCAGAGCGCTGTTTTGCCCATGCTGCAAAGCTCTGCCAGTCCTGGACAGGTGCCCCCCTGGTCACGACAAGACCGGTACCGAGATTATCGATTGGGTAGGTGATCCTGATCGGTATACCCTGATCAATTGCAGCGATCGCCGGTGGCGCACCGACGTAGGACATCTGGATCCCATTGGTCGCTGCAAGCTGCATCAGGGCCGGACCGGCTGATGCGGATACGAGGTGTACTTCGGCGACTTTCTGGCCGTTCACGATGAAGTCCGCTACATCAGGTTTTGCCTTGGTCGGATCCTGGGGTTTGAGTTCGATCCCATAGGTGTCATTGAAGTACTGGTAATCCTTGACCGCGACAAAAAGCGCCGAGTGATCCACAGCCATTAGGTAACCGACGGTGACAGGATCTTTTATTACGGGAGGGGTCGTCACATTTTTCGTTGCGATAATGGTCTGTGCATTCTGGTAAGGGGTGAAGTTGTAGAGCAGCGATTCCTTGTCTCCGGCCGAGCCGTTCTTCAGGAACCCGTTGATGGAGCCAAGGTCGATCTGTGCCTGGATGAAATCATTCATGCTGCCCTTCCATGCATCAGATGGTTCAGTGGTGAACCTGATGGTCGGTATGGAGTTATTGACCGCGGTGACAGACGAGACACTCACGTTGCCGTAGGTGAAATTCTGCTTTCCTGCAAGCCAGTCCGCAACGATCCCCGCCGATTCCTGGGGATGGTCGGTGATATACTGGTCCGACGCGACGTTGAGTGCACTGAACGCATTTACGAAATCAGGATTGTTGTCATAGAAATCCTGGCGGACGACGAACACGTTCTGGGGGTGATCGCTCCACTTCCCCTCAGGCGGGAGGTCCTTTGAATAGGAAGCAACCTGCCCGATCCCGCTCTCCACACCGGCCTCAACAACAGGCTGCCAGGCAATGTACCCGTCGACCTGGTTGGTAGCAAGGAGGCCCGGCATCGGCCCGACACCCTGTGTGTAGAGAATCCCAACGGTCCCCGAAGAGGGCGTTGTGGATACCGGTGCCGTGGTAGTCGTGCCAGACGGTGTTGCTGCAGGCTGGGTGCAGCCGGCAGAGAGCAGCAAGAGGGCAATGGCGAAGAGCGCGATTGCCGTAACCTTCGTTGAGTTCATGCGGGAAATGTTGCTTTGGTAATAATAAATACTGTACTCTTTGAACATTTTTTTTCCATTCATGTCCAATAATTCTACTAAAATTTTACAATGAGATAACCAAATTCTCATTAATGTCCATAAGTAGTTTTTAATATTCCATTTTCATGAGACAACATGGAAAATAATTTGATTTAACCTGTTTGTATCTGTTATATGATACTGTGTACTCTGTAGACCAGCTCATGCGCGCCGCCATCATTGCCATTGTCTGTGCGCCACTGTGCGCCGATTGTCTCGAGTATCATTGAAACAACTTGCGTATGTCCCGGTGGCAACCATCATCCCGCACGAATCTGTTCAGCAGGCGATAGAACTGGCCGCACGTAAGGCGTGGCTTTAATCAATTGGCAGCAAATAGGTAAACGATACAACCGGATGGTGAAACGGATGCGAAACGATGTTGTAAGGCTGGGGCGCCTTTCCGGAGAGAGGACCGGGGACATGATGCACTTCCTCTCATCGATGCGTGCAGACCGGTATATTGCCGAGGCGGACATTCTCGTTGATATCGCCCACGTTTTGATGCTCGACAGGCAGAAGATCAATGATCGCGCCACAACACGTCAGCTCCTTCCCGCATTGCTCAGGCTCCATGATGCCGGCATCCCGGAGGAGGTGTTCGATGACCGGTTCGAGGATGTGCATGCCGGGATCGAGTCGCTTATGATCGAATCACTGGGTGTTGAAGCTGGCGGAAGAATGCACATGGGACGGTCGCGGAACGATGAAGTCGTGACCTGCATCCGGATCCGGCTGCGCGAAGATCTGCTTTCGCTGATGATCGCGCTGTTGAAAGTCCGGGAAGTCCTCCTGACCCTGGCAGAGAATCATACGGAAAGCGCAATGCCCGGGTTTACTCACCTGCAGCATGCCCAGCCGACAACTCTCGCCCACCACCTCCTTGCATACGAACAGGCATTCTCCCGCGATTTTGAACGGTTGAATGAGGCATATGCCCGGGTCAACCAGTCTCCCCTGGGAGCAGCCGCGTTCGCATCTACCGGCTATCCCATTGACCGGAAATTCACCGCCACCATTCTGGGTTTCGATGGCCTTGTTACCAATACCATGGATGCCGTGGCAACCCGGGATTTTGCTTTGGAGATCCTTGCTGACCTCACAATCCTGATGTCCACTACCAGCAGGCTCTGCGAGGAGCTGATCCTCTGGAGCACATCGTTTGTGAAGTTCGTGACCTTTGATGATGCCTTCTGCTCCACGTCGTCTATCATGCCCCAGAAGAAGAACCCGGACACCGCCGAGATTATGCGGGCAAAGTCCGGATCGGTCTTCGGGGCATTCAGCGGGGCACTGGTAACGGTCAAGGGGCTGCCGATGAGTTACAACCGCGATCTCCAGGAACTCACCCCGAACATCTGGCGCGGGATGGACGATACCGGGGTGAGCCTGCGGCTGCTTGCCGACATGCTTACCAGTGCATCCTTTGATACACAAAGGATGCGAGAAGAGGCAGGTAAAGGGTTCTCAACAGCAACCGAACTTGCCGATTCCCTTGTGAGGAGCTGTGGTCTCTCCTTCCGCACGGCCCATAACATCGTTGGCAGGGCAGTCAAGAAAGGAGATCTCTCCCTTGCCACACTTGAGAGAGCGGCAGAAGAAGTTGGCGGGGGAATCTCGCTTGAAAGGAAGGGCCTGACGCAGCGGGACATCGACCGGATGCTCGATGTAACCTATTCCCTTGAAATCCGGAAAGCTCCCGGCGGGCCTGCACCGGAAGCAGTCAGGACTGCAATTACTCAACGCAGGAAACAGCATCACCATGATGCAGAACTCGTTGGCAAAAAACAGGCAAAGCTCGCAAAAGCAAAAGAGCACCTTATAGCTGAAGCACGGAGGCTGGTAGTATAACAACACGGTTTGTTTCGGGAGATCTCGTCCGGTGCGATCATGGCGGGAAGAGCAGGAACGGCACGTACATTACCGAACGTGACGGCATGGCAGTAGTCAAGCTGGATTCTGGTTACAACATCGGAGTTGCGCCAGGGTCCTGCAGGGTCACAGGGCACCCGGAACCGGCGCTGGGAAAGAACACCGATGTGGAGCAGGATCATAAGCTCCCCACCCTTTCCATTGTCTCAACGGGCGGAACCATTGCAAGCCGGATAGATTACCGGACAGGGTCAGTTACCAGCCAGTTCAATGCAAACGATATCCTGATTGCCATTCCGGAACTCGCCGATATTGCCAATTACCGGACTATCCCCCTCGCAACGATCCTTTCCGAGAATATGACGCCGGCGATCTGGCAGGATCTTGCCCGTGCCGTGCATGACGAGATACGGGACGGCGCCCGGGGTATCATCGTCACCCACGGGACCGACACGATGGCATACAGTGCCGCTGCGCTGAGTTTTATGATCGACACCCCGGTACCAATCGTATTCGTCGGTTCCCAGCGCTCTGCGGACAGGCCATCGAGCGACAATACGATGAACGCGGTCTGTGCAGCTGCAGCGGCAACGAGCGATCTTGGGGAAGTAGCGGTCGTGATGCACGCAACCACCAGCGACGATATCTGCTCCATCCACCGGGGCACCCGGGTCAGGAAGATGCACACATCCCGACGGGATGCATTCCGCAGCCTTGACATCTCCCCCATTGGCGAGATTGGATATCCTTCGCGGAAAGTGACGCTGGGGCCACATGCAGTACTGCGGGAAACACATTCCCTCGCACTGCATGACAAAATCGAACCTCACTGTGCGCTCGTCCAGTTCTATCCGGGTATGTCCCCTGATCTCCTGAAAGCATACGAAGGGTACAAAGGTCTCATCATTGCAGGGACCGGGCTGGGGCATGTCAGCACGGCACTCATCCCGGCACTCGGGCGCCTGATCACGGGAGGAACTCTGGTCGTCATGACCTCCCAGTGCATGCACGGCAGGGTGTGCGACCGTGTCTATGATACCGGCCGTGATCTGCTGGCTGCCGGGGTCATTGAAGGTGGCGATATGCTGCCGGAAGCTGCGCTTGTCAAGCTGATGTGGGTGCTGGCAAACGAGAATAACCGGGAAAAAGCCGCAGCCCTGATGCAAAGCGATCTCAAAGGGGAATGCATGAGGAGGAGCGCCTATGGATTATAAGGTTCTCGGCCTCGTTGCCGGTATAGAGATCCACCAGCAGCTGGACACTGCCGAGAAACTATTCTGCCACTGCCCGACCACCCTCCGGGAGATCCCGGAACACAACGGGGAGTTCTTCCGCTACCTCCGGGCAACGGTAAGCGAGATGGGCGAGATCGATCGCGCAGCGCTGGAAGAGATGAAACACCACCGTAAATTCCAGTATTACACCTACGACTCCACCTGCCTCGTTGAGAACGATGAGGAACCCCCGGCCCCGATCAATGATGAGGCACTTGCAATCTGCCTGACAATCGGTAAGATGTTCGGCATGGTTCCCGTGCCGCAGGTGCATACCATGCGCAAGCTCGTGATCGACGGATCGAACACCAGCGGGTTCCAGCGCACGGCGCTGGTGGCTTTTAACGGCGCGCTCCCGAATGGTGGCGAGATCGAAACGATCTGTCTTGAGGAGGAGGCAGCGCAACGGGTAAAAGACGAGGTCTTCTCACTGGACAGGCTCGGTATTCCCCTCATCGAGATTACTACATCCCCGTGTATGCATACACCGGAGGATGTGCAGAAGGTTGCTGAGTATATCGGTATGGTGCTCCGGTCTACCGGCAGGGTGAAACGGGGCCTTGGCACGATCCGTCAGGACGTAAATATCTCAATTGCGAACGGTGCCCGGGTTGAGATCAAAGGTGTGCAGGAACTTGATCTCATTGCAGAAGTGGTAAAACGCGAAGTACAGCGGCAGCAGAGCCTTCTTGAGCTTCGCGCTGAGCTCTGTTCCCGGGGCGCATCTGTTTCTCACGACGATGATGTCACCGATCTTTTCAGGGACACCCAATCATCGGTATTGAAAAAAGCAAAGAAGATCCGTGCGCTTCTCCTCAAAGAATTTGCAGGTCTTGTAGGACGGGAGATCCAGCCTGAACGGCGTCTCGGCAGCGAGATGTCGGATTACGCAAAGAAGTGCGGGGTAGGCGGCATCTTCCATACGGACGAACTCCCGGCTTATGGGGTTACGGAAGAAGAAGTAGCCAGCCTGCGTTCCCATATTGGGGCCGGAGAGCGCGACTGTGTGATCCTCGTTTCCGGTGCAGGTGATAAACAGGCCATGTGCGCGATAGCACAGGTCGCCAAGCGTGCCTGTATCGCATTTTCGGATAAACCGGTACCTGAAGAGACACGTAAGATGCTCGAGAGCGGGAGCACCGCCTATATGCGGCCTCTCCCGGGGGCTGCGCGCATGTACCCGGAAACGGACGTTCTGCCGGTACTAATCGATGAGGCCAGATGGGCCTCGGTTACGGTACCCGAACTTCTGACGGTAAAAGCAGAGCGGTTCATCAAGGCATTCGGCATTGAAAAGAATTACGCCCTCCAGCTTGCTGCATCGGACAAACTCCCCTTGTTTGACCGCGCAGTAAAGGAGGGCATCAAGCCGAAGCTTGCGGCATTCACTCTCCTGTCTACACTGACTGAGCTCAGAAGGGACGGTGTCGACACCAGAAAGATAACCGACGCCGCCTACCTCAGAACATTGCATGCAGTGGAACAGGAGCACGCGGCAAAAGAGGCAATACCGGAAATATTCCGGAGCATAGCTGCGGGGAGCAGTTTTGAGGAGGCCATCAGTAAACTGGCACCATCGGTGTCCCGGGGAGAGCTGGAAGCGATTGTCCGGAAGATCATCGCTGAACGCTCCGATTTCATTGCGCAGAAGGGCAAAGCAGCACTCGGTCCGCTCATGGGGGTTGTCATGGCAGAAGTCCGTGGTTCTGTTGACGGGAAGATCGTGAGTGATATCCTTAGAAAAGAGATCGATGCTGCAGCCTCTTCCAGGAATTCCTGATCCTGCCGATGCGCGATCTCATATCCACTATCCATTGGCGCGAACATTTATGAGTGGGGCAGCAGAATTAGATAAGGAGTTTAATTATGGGCAAGACAGGAACAACCCTCTGGGCACAGGTAAAAGGCGTTAAAGGACAGATCCGACTCGTACCGAAAAAGGAAGGCGAGGCAAAGACCCCGGGTCCCAACCAGCGCTTCAAGGCCGGGGCCAATGTCAAGCAGATCGACCAGGCAGCAGAAGCAGCAGGCGGGCGCGGCGGGGCACGCCGCGGCGGTGGCAGGCGCGGTGGCGGGGACCGCTCAGGTGGCTCCGGCATGAACGAGTCAACAGCAAACCCCATGATCCGCCGCCACATGAAGAGACCCAAGGTCTCTGCGCTCGGTGCCAAGGCAAAGTCTTCCCGGTAAATACAAGATATTTTTGAGGCCCGCAAAGGGTTGAGAGGTGATCATACCTCTTTTTTATTACAAGGGATCACATTGTGAAACCAGTTCCGTCAAGGATAACTATCTTTTACCCCTAACAACTATGGTGACTATGGATCTTCCAACCGCAGTAAAGAGTTACCAGTTCGGGGAACGGGCAAAGTCCGAACTGATCATGACTTCACAGCTCTGCCTGGCACTCCCCGGATTTCCGGACGCGGAGAGAGCCGGAGGGCGCCGGATGCTCATTATGGTACTGGAATCCGTCAGGAGCGAACTCCAGTTTGCAGCAAACAGTACAGGCCAGCACGAGTTCCAGAAGGCGATACAGGCAGTAAACGATGCGATCTCCCTGATGGAAAGCAACCAGCCGGAACAGGCATCCCAGAAAGTGGCAGCAGCAATCAGTGCATCGACTACCCCGGCGCAGGAAGCGTGGCAGGTCCTCTCGGAACATGGACTCCTTTGATATCCTCGGGTTCCTGACAAGGCGCTCTTCGGTCCGTTCCTACGACAGCGAAGAGATCTCCGGGGAGGAGATCGAATATATCCTGAAATGCGCCAGTACAGCTCCGAGCGCCGGCAATCTTGAAGCATGGGATGTCATCATTGTCACGGAAGAAGATACGCGGTTTGCACTCGCGGAAGCAGCATTCGGGCAGGCGCATCTCGAACAGGTACCGGTGATATTTGTGGTATGTTCCAATTATGTCAGATCGATGTCCCGGTATGGCGAGCGTGGGATCCTTTACGCACTCGAGGATGCAACCATTGCCTGTACCTATATGATGCTCGCGGCTCATGCAAAAGACCTCCATTCCTGCTGGACGGGCGCATTTGATGATGATCTCGTGCGCGAGATCCTCGATCTTCCCCAGCATATCCGTCCTGTCGCCCTGCTTGCTGTAGGGAAGGGCCACCCGTCCGGCCAGCTCACGGAACGAATGGCGATTGGAGAACATGTGCACAAAGAAACCTGGTAAATGGAGAGAACATGCCTGATTATACAGTAACCATCGAATCTGCCTGGCTGGTCCGGGATGTAAAATCGCTTGACGACGCGATCGGTATTGCCATCAGCGAGGCAGGAAAGAGGCTGAACCCTGCAGCGAAATTTGTAGAAGTCGAAGCGGGATTCCTGACATGTCCGTATTGTGAGGAGACCCTTTCGAGTGCGATCGTAGTAGCAGATACAGCTCTTGTCGGACTGGTCCTCGAGATGAAAGTGTTCCGCGCCGAGTCAGGTGAGCATGCCGGGCGTATAGCCAAATCCGTGATCGGTAAGGCGCTGCGCGATGTACCGCTCAAGATTGTGGATGTGCAGGAACAATGATCCATATCGTAGGACATACAGCCATTGATCATATCTCCAAAGTACCTCACCTTCCTGAAAAGAATTGCTCCACCCATATCTCAGACCGCCGGATCTATTTCGGCGGGGGAGCATCCAATATCGCAGCGGGAATTGCAACGCTTGGAGAGCAGGTAACGCTCCACTCGTGTGTCGGTGACGATTTTGGCGGGAGCGATTATGACCAGTGGATGACCCGGCTTGGTATCCATCAGCAGTTTTTTGTAGTCCAGGGGACCCATACACCCACGGCATTCATGTTCACCGACGACAAAGGCGACCAGATGACCTTCTTCGAATGGGGTGCATCAAAGGCATTTGCAACATCCGATGCCCCTTCCCTCCCGCTGGTACACATGGCAACCGCTGACCCGTACTTCAACTGTCGGGTCGCTGAACAGAGTGAGTTCGTTTCCTTTGACCCTGGCCAGGACGTCTTCTGGTATACAAAGGAACAGCTCGAGTCAATTATGGTAAACACCGATATCCTGTTCGCCAACCAGCATGAGGTGAAACAGATGTGCACAACCATGGGTATCACGCGCGAAGCCCTGATCTGTCAGGTAGATATGGCAATATTTACGATGAGCGGGGATGGGAGTACGCTCTACACCAAAGGGCGGGAAGAGTTTATCCCGGTAGTTCCGGTAACCCTTGCCGATCCCACGGGTGCCGGGGATGCTTACCGTGCCGGTTTCCTCTCAGCATACGTGCGTGGATATTCTCCTCTTACCTGTTGCAAGATCGGCACGGTTACTGCCTCATTCGTGGTGGAGCACATCGGGTGCCAGACACATCTTCCGGACTGGGAGACCATGGTGGTACGGTATAGGCAACATTTCGGAACACTTGAACTTCCACGGAAAGGAGGTATCAACGTATGACATGGGCCGCACTCACTTCGGGTGGGAAAGATTCGATCCTGTCCTGCCAGAAAGCAATAGACAGCGGAAAAACGGTTGAATTCTTAGTGACAGCCCGGCCAAAGAACCGGGACTCCTATATGTTCCATTCTGCCAACCTTGATGTAGTTCCGGTTATAGCAAAAGTTGCCGGTATGAAGTACGTGGAGATCCTGACTGAGGGTAACAAAGAGGAGGAACTCGCCGATCTTGAATCCGGTCTTGCTGCCCTTGATGTCGAAGGAGTTATCGCCGGGGCAGTTGCATCGCAATACCAGGCCGACCGGGTGAAAGCGATAACCGATCGTCTGGGCATGGAACTCTTCACCCCACTCTGGCACATGGACACGGAACAACTTCTCCGGGAAGTTGCCCGCCGGATGGATGCAAGGATCATCGTAACCGCAGCGGAAGGTCTCGATGCAAGCTTCCTTGGCGCTCGTATTGATGAGACGTTAATCCAGAGGTTGAAACAGGTGGCAGCAACCAGAAGGATCAACCTTGCCGGTGAAGGCGGAGAGTACGAGAGTATCACCCTGAACGCACCGTTCTATTCACGCCCGATAACCTATACATCTTCTGAGATCCACTCGAAATCCGACCGTCATGAACTGGTACTTGGAGGATTTGCATAATGGCACAGGGCAGCGATGTCAAACTCGGGCAGCTTACCCGGTACATTTTCACTGCCCCCAACTGGAAACGATCGCTTATTCTCATCGTGCTTCTCGGTCTTATCATAGACGGGGCAAATGCACGGGCATGGCTGAACCTTCCGTTCACCAGCAGTGTCGGACTTATCCTTCCGTCAGTAGTCAGCAATTACCTGTCATTACCCGAAAAGTTCCTCTTTTCAGGCACCCTTGCGTTCACTATCCCTGCAATAGCTGCGCTGGTCCTCACAAAACCAATCATCGAATACACCGGAAAGACGATGACATGGAACCGGTCCGCACTTCTGGCGCTTGCCTGTACAGTCTTTGGGGTCATCATAACCCTCGCACCACTGACAATTTCCCTGAAACTGATTCCTTTGTTCTATGCGATCTCGCTGGGTTTCATTTTCGGGCTCCGCCTGTTTGTCCTTGTCGCGATCGCGGATTACCGTGTGCCCCGTATGATCGTACCTGCACTTACCCAGAGTGGTGTGGGAATTCTCGCGGGAATGCTTCTCTTTTCCCCATCATTTGCAGTCTTTGCCCTGGTACTCCACATCGTTTTCGGATTGGGTTTTGCAATACTTATCTGGATGATCGAACGTCCGCTTCAAAGGGCTTTCAAAATCCGGGGACTTGCATTCATCAATGCGTTCATCGCTCACATGACGGACGGTTCGAAAGGGATGGAGGATTTCTTCCGGTCTATCGGTGAGGAGATCTTCGTGCCGCAGGTCAGTTTCTTCTTCCGCAGGGAAAACAAAGAGCCGGTGATCTTTACGGTCCCGAACCTGCACCCGGGACCTATGGGCGAGATCGGCGGAGGGAACCTCCCAAAGATCCTCCACGACAACTTCAATGACGAGACACTGGTAGCTCACGGGTGTGCAACCCATGACTTCAATCTGGTCTCAGAATCAGAGAGCTACAAAGTGATCGATGCTATCAACAAATCCCGGCAGGATCTCACATATTCTGGTGGTGCTGGCACATCAGCCCGCTTTAGGGTAGGAACCGTCCAGGTCCTCTGCCAGCGGTTCGGGGATTCAGTTCTTCTTGTTACAACCCGGTCACCGCATAAGACTGAGGATCTGGATTTTGCGATAGGATCCACAATAATGGCCGAGGGACACCGTTGCTTTCCGCATGTAGGTGTGGTCGATGCCCATAACTGTATGACTGACCTGTCTTCACCGGTCCTTCTTGCCACATTAACTGCAAAGGAATACCAGCAGGCATCTGCCGATGCGATCGTGGCATGCCGGAATATGCCCCTCCACCCATTCCATATCGGTGTCTCCCATCTGACACTTCCCTACAGCAGGGAGCAGGGATTCGGCGATCTTGGAATACAGGTTCTTGTAGTGGAGGTAGCCGGGCAGCGGACTGCATATGTCCTAATCGATGGCAACAATATGGCAGAAGGGGTAAGGGATACGCTGCTGGACAGTATTCTCACCATAACAGATAATGCTGAAGTGATGACGACCGATTCACATGTTGTGAATACCATCACCGGCAAGAATCCTGTCGGGATGCAGATCCCGGTCTCTGAATTCCTTCCTTTTGTCATGAAGGCGGTCAGAGAGGCAGCGGATGACGTCACCCTGGCTGAATCTGCAGCAAGTACGGCGCAGTGCGAACATATTGTTGTATTTGGTTCCAACCGTATCTCCCAGTTGGCGAGTACCGTGAATGCAATGCTGGTATTTGTTGCCCCGCTTTCCTTAGCAATGCTTCTCCTCGCATTCATCCTCTCTCTCATTGCGTATGGAGTAATGGTCTAGGACCCATTCCCTCCTGCCATGATCACAACGATTAATCCTTTTTGTTTCCTGTATAGCAGGACCACAATCCATCTTCGCCATCAGAAGTGTATTCTTCATTAACAGAGGAGGACATGTCACAACCGTCCATGCATATCCCGGTATTTCGTAGAGCGGTTGAACCAACGAGAGGGGAAAGGTGATCAGATTTTATCCAGCAATATACATGACAAAACGCTGGATCGGTGTCGACCTGAACACGACTGGCCACGTGGCCGTTGCAGCCGACCCGGACAGCGGAAAAGTAATGAAAATGGGGAATACTATTCACTATGTTCACAGCCATTCACTGAAAAACTGCACAAAATTATTAAGAGTGGGCAAACTCTGGAAAATTAAAAAATTCAAGTCCCGCGAACGAAAGAAATTCAAATCCGCACTTCGTGCTATCTGCCGGCAGATTGTGTTTTTTGCCGAATCACTCGGTTCCGGTATCAAATTCGAGCGACTCTTTTCCACACGGTATTCGCACCCGAAGGATCGTTCAGATCCGTTTATCTTTTCTTTTGAGAACGATTCGTTCTTTACGCTGCAGCGATCCGTTGAGAAGCAGGCACATGAGAGAGGAATTCCGGTTATATATGTCAATCCTGCATATACCTCAAAGCGGTGCAGCCGGTGCGGTGGATTTGGCCACAGGATGCGAAAACGGTTCGAATGCCCGCATTGCGGTTTTGTAGTACATGCAGATGTGAATACAGCATTCAATATCGCCATGACAACCTTGCAGAGAGATCACATCTTCGAAATGGAAAGTGAAAAAACCCGTTTATCCAAAAAGGAAGATTCGAAAACGGGCGAGAGTGTTGCCCGGTCCGGATCTGATAATGAAGGATCTCGCGTGCGAACAGGCAGAAAATAATCTGTTTGCAGTACTGGATTAATATAAATTTTGGTGATTACTGAATAGAAGCCACCAAAGAATACTCAAAGATAGATTTCACTACAGCATCATAAAGGTCATGGTGTCGGTTGTTATACCTGAATTCCAATTCTTTTAAGTAGAGCGGGAA
>Ga0074046_10001045_pt1 | contig 25698 bp, 23 predicted proteins | sample BogForMeECP23OM3_FD_94441 | JGI IMG/M metagenome (GOLD analysis project Ga0074046, IMG submission 94441) | Bog forest soil microbial communities from Calvert Island, British Columbia, Canada - Bog Forest MetaG ECP23OM3 | ecosystem: Environmental > Terrestrial > Soil > Wetlands ...
ACTCGCAACGAGTTTCCTTCCAGCGGCGGTATCTGTAATTCGCGTTGCCCCAGGCTCAGCACCACATGGGCTTGCTGCGACACTTTCATCAGCATTCCGGGCGGCGGCGTTTGCCGTACCACTTGATTGAGGGGCACATCGCTGTAAACACGGTCGGCTACGCGCAACACCAATCCCTTGGACCGCAGCGCCTTGGTCGCTTCGCCCACGTCCTTGCCCACCAGGTTCGGCATGGTCGTTTCTCGACCGTGGATAGCGATCCGCATCGCGGTAATCGCGCTCAAAAAAGCTGCGGAAGCGAGTATGAATACCAAAAAGGCGAATCGGCTCGCCCACTCCACCCTTTCTCGTAGCGTCATACTCTTTACTTTCAAACGCCCGCCTCTGCGGGTCAATCCCTTTCTGGTTGCTTGGTTCGCATTTCGCGAGCCGTACTTTCACTTCAGTTCTGGCGCCGGATACTCAGGCAGTTTTTCCTTCGATGTGTCCGCCCGCTTTACTTCCAATTCATCAAACAGCAGCGAAGGGCAAATGATGGTCTGCGGCAGCCCGCTCATGCGATTGCTCACCAGAGGATCGTCGCCCATTGCCAATAGGTCATTGCGCAAAGCACGTACGTCCAGTTCGTTGAAGATCGCACCACGCACCAATTCCTCGTGTCCATCCTTCACATACACTCGATAGAGCAGCCGGGGTGAATTGCCGGGTCCCAAAGTCTCCACGCGGTAGCCATAAGCCTGCCCCGCCTCCGAAGCCATGTGCCTCAACTTCTCGTTCAATTCCTTGGGTGATTCCGGCTCGGAGCTTTTGAATAGCAGTACGCCCAAGCTGGGGATCGGCACGCCTCCGGGTGTGGCTCTTCCGTGCCCGTTCGAAACTGGGAAATCTCTCAGCGGCTGGCGACTCACCAGATAGTTCACCAGCATTCCATTGTCTACCAGCGTAACAGGCTGGGCTTTTACCCCCTCGCTGTCCACTTCATAACTTCCTAAAAGGTCTTTCCCTTCGAATTTTTTCATCGTTGGGTCGTCAATCGCCGAAACGAACTTGGGCAGCACGCGGGTTTTGAAGCTCGTCCCAAATGCCCCCGTTGTCCGATTTGGTTTGCCCGGCTGTGGCTTCCTTCCCAATACATTGGCGCCAATCAGCCCGGCCATGATGTCGTCCGCGGCATCCGGCGCGAAGAGCACTGGCCCACGGTACGATTCGTCCACGATGGGTGCTTGCTCTAACGCCTGCAGAGAATCGAGCATCTTCTTTGATTCTTTCAGCAGTTCTTCACGCGTGGGCAGTTCCTCGGGCCGCTGTTCTGTCCAGAAGGGACTTCGCCCCAGCCGCATCCCGTCGGCCGCTTGCGTGGAGCCGGAAAGTGTCACTGTCGCGGTGGTTCGGCCCTGCCGCACAATCGTGCCCTCGGAATTCACAAGATATTCATTGACCGCGGTAAACCGTGCTGACGCGTCAACAGACTGTATTCCCGGGTACTGCCGGTAGAGATTCGTCACGTCCTGCAGAGTCTTGTCCCATCCGCTCTGGTCAACCGTTAGGGCCACCGTTTCCCCTACGGTAGTGACCACAGGTGCGCGAGCGAAATCGTCAATCGGGTTTGGGTCCGGTGTGAACTGCTTCAATGCCGACAGCTTCTCCGCATACGCATCGGCGGCGTTCTTGTAAGCCTCATCCGTCAGCAGCCAGATCTGCCTCCGCAGCGCGATCGGATCGTTGTCTAGAGGAAGAATCGAAGCAGATCCCGTCCCTTGCCCGTAGAAGCTGTCCTGCTTGTAATCGCCAATCCTTACCACAACACGCAGTACACGCAGGCGAGATCGATCGCTCTCCCTCACGGCACCGAAAGCCGCCTCCGCGCTGAAGTCATCCACGTCGCTCACGCGGTACTCGATGTAGTAGGGTGCCTGCACCTGGTCCATCTTCAATTGGCTCTTCGAGCGGTCTAGTTCCGTCAGCAATGCCTCCAGCAACAAATCGCCTTTGGCCGCTTCTTGCGCGGCAGCCATGTTGGTGCTGGCATCCGATGGTTGATCGGACCTTGCGTCGGATCGTATCGCTCCCCCGCTTCCGATCAGCAGCAGCCCAGCCAGAATCGAACGAGCAAAAGTCATGGAACAGCTCACGGCTTCACCTCGATGTTCTTAGCCGACGCCGCGGTTTCCAATCCCGGCGCCGGTAAAATGGGCGGACGCTCGTGGCCATGCGCGCGCTTCTGTACTTCCATTTCACTGAATAGCATGGCCGGCGCCACCGCGGAGACCGGGACGCTTCCGCTCTCCGCGCCGCACACTCCGTTGAACACGTGCTGTTTGTCGCCGGTGGTAATGATTCGCGTTAGCGCCGCAAGCGGTGTGCCGACAATGTCCACGCCGCGCACCAATTCATCGGGCCTTCCGTCCGGGTACACCTTATAAACAATGACGGGCAAAACCTGGAATGCTTGGGGCAAGGAGCGTGTGGTCAACGTGAACCCGCCTTGGATATCGTCAAAATACAGTCCATAGGGCTTGCCTTCCTTCTTCACTTCATCAATCAACTTCTGCCGCATCTCCGCTTCCGGCACCTTCTGGCTCGACGAAACAATCAGGTTCCCTTGTCTCCCCGTGGGCATCGATCCCGGCTGGTTGCGCCCGTGTCCATTCGATTGTTCAAAATTCTTGATCGGCATCCGCGACATCAGGAAGTTCTTCAGCACCCCGTTTTCGATCACTTCCACGCGCTGCGCCGGCACGCCTTCGTTATCGTACGTATACGTTCCCGCCAGCTTGACTCCCTCAATTTCCTTGGTCGTCGGGTCATCCACGACACTGAGGAAGCTCGGCAGCACCTGTTGTCCCACCTTCTTCGTGAACGTTTGCCCCTCTTCTTCATCGCGTTGCCGATGACCTTCCATCCGGTGCCCCAGCACTTCATGGAAGAACACCGCCGCCGCCCGGCCGCTGAGTAACGCCGGGCCATCATACGGTTCGGCGACAGGCGCATTGCGAAGAGCTTTTAAATCCGCAGCCATCTTCTCGATCTTGCCCATCAATTCTTTTTCTGGTGGCAATCCGCTTGCTGTAGGCGCCTGAAATGTCTCCACGCGCAGCAGATCCATTCCGTCGTCTGCGCGCGTTTGTGCTTCCATCACCAGTCGGACCGTGGCGCTTGGCATGGCCAACTCCGTGCCTTCGCTGGTCACCGTCCGAGAGTTCGAAGACGAGACCTGCAGCAAAACCGTGGAGTAGTACACATCCGCATAATTACGAAAGGCGCCAGAAAGCCGCCGCACTTCGCTTTCCCACGCGCTTCGATCGAATGGCGGATCCTTCCGTTTCGCGTCCGAATGCACCTGCGGCGCGTCCTTCGAAAAATCCGGAGATTTGTCCTCTTCTTCCGCCTGAACCGCCGTGTTGGTTTTCACGTTCAGGTAAGCCGGAGCCGCCCGTCGATAGGCGCGATCGGTGAGTTCCCACAGCACCCGCGCTTCCGCGTCGGGATCGTCGTTGAGCGGCAGCGATCCGGACGTCATGCCGCTCGCGCGGCTCTGCCCATGCGTATTGTCCAGTTGAGGACTCCCCACTCGCATAGTTACGTCCGCCGAACGTCGCCGCGTGGTCGAATTGGACAGGATCCCGCCATACGACGCGGCGATCACGATCTGATCCTGGTCATACACCGTGTAGCTCAAAAAATACGGCGCGGGATCGCTCTTTGCCAGATCGGTCTTCGCCCGGTTCAATTCCGCCTTCATTGTCGTCAGCACCAGGTCCGGAACTGCCCCGGAGGCAGGCCGATCCGCTTTAGCGGGAGATGCCACCATAGGAAAGCTGCTGAGTTGTACCGCCAGCAGCACAGAAGCCAGTGGCCGCAGGTGCGACCGAACGTACAAAGAAACTCCCGCGTTGGTTCGCCCTGCTTGCTTGCGTTTCATTTGGTTTTGGCTCCCTGAACCACGGTGCGTGGAGTGAAAATGTCTCAATTCGCGAGTATGCCCGAGCAAATGGTGTTGTGCAAATCGGCTCACCCGAATCGTTCGCCAACCTTTAAATGCGCGCCGTTGGCGAATTCGGTCGCGGAAATCCTTTTTCGCCCTTCTAGTTTGACGTGCGCAAGCTCCATAACGGTTGCTGCTCCGCACGCCACCCGCAATTTACCGTGCCGCAATACCAGGGTGCCGGGCGAGTCGGCAGACACTTCCTCACATACCGGCCTGCCTTCCTTGTAGGGACCGCCCTCTGAGGCGGTCCGCTCTGGCTTGCCCCAAACGTGGCATGTCTGTCCGCGAAACCGTGTATAGGCCCCGGGCCAAGGCGTGAATCCCCGCATGCGGTTATAGATTTCCTGCGCGGGCCTTCCCCAGTCGATTCGCCCATCCTCCCGCTTCAAAATGGGCGCATAGCTCGCAGCAGAAGGATCCTGCGGGCGCGAAGTCAGCTTTCCAGACTCCAGGCCTCGCAGAGTCTCAATTATCAGCCCAGCACCAGCCTCTGCCAGCCGTTCCGCAAGCTCTGGCGCGGTTTCATCGGGCCCAATCACCAATTCCTGTTGTAGCAGCATCTCCCCGGTATCCATTCCGGCATCAATGCGCATGGTCGTGTTGCCAGTCACAGATTCGCCGTTCGCGATGGCCCACGCGATCGGTGCAGCCCCGCGATATTTTGGCAGCAGGGAAGCGTGAAGATTGATCCAGCCGAAGCGCGCAAGGGGCAGCAGCCTCCCCGGAATGATCTGCCCATAGGCAATGATCACTACCACGTCGGGCGCCAGCGCTCGTAGTTGCTCTTCAATCTCTGGCGCGCGCACTTTGTCGGGCTGATAAATGGGAATCCCTGCGGCGAGTGCTACTTCCTTCACCGGTGAGAATGACACCTCGTTCCCCCGGCCCCTGGGTCGATCCGGTTGCGTAAACACACCAAGAACTGCAAATTCAGGCAAGGAGAGAAGTTTCTTCAACGAAGGAACCGCAAACTGAGGAGTACCGCAAAACACCGTCCGAAGGCGGCTCACGGTGCCACCGCCCACGCACTCGCAAAACTTACCACTCGCCTTCTTTCCGCAGCTTCTTGATCTTTCTCTTGATCAGGTCGCGCTTCAGCATGCTCAAATGTTGCAGGAAAAGCACCCCAGCCAGGTGATCGATTTCGTGGCAGAACGCGCGCGCCAAGAGGTTCTCGCCGCGAATCTCAAACGGCTCGCCTTTCAGATTCTGCGCTCTCACGGTCACAAACTGTGGCCGCACCACATATCCGCGGAATCCCGGAACCGACAGGCAGCCCTCTTCTTCGCGCACTTCGCCTTCCGCGTGAATGATCTCCGGGTTGACCAGCACAATTTTTGCTTCCGGATTTTTCCCGTTCGATACGTCGACCACTGTCAGCCGGATGCTTTTTCCCACTTGAGGAGCCGCCAAGCCCACGCCTTGCGCCGCGTACATGGAAGAAAACATGTCCTCGGCCAGTTCCTCCAGCTCCGCGTCAAACTTCTTGACCGTTGCAGCTGGTTTCTCCAGCACTGGGTCGCCATACTTCACAATGGGATAGATCTTGCGCGGCGGCGCTTCCGCCGTCTCTGTCGTCTTCACGGCGGTCGTGGGTTCAGAACTCGTTGATTTGTCGGCCATAGCTTTCGAAATTCCGCCGCATCTCGCCCAGCGAATCTCCTCCAAATTTTTGCAGAAAAGCATCCGTTAGCACAAGTGCCACCATAGCCTCTCCTGCAACACCACCGGCAGGCACCACGCACCAGTCCGAACGCTCATAGGCCGCCTGCACCGGCTCCTTGGTAACCATATCGGCAGTTTGCAACGGTTTTCTGAGCGTCGAAATCGGCTTCAGAAACCCACGAATCACCACGTCCTCGCCGTTCGTGATGCCGCCTTCCAATCCACCGGCACGGTTGCTGCCTCGCTGAAACTTCCGCGCCTTCTTGTCGTAGGAAATCTCGTCCTGCACTTCGCTTCCATACGACCCGGCCGCGAGAATCCCCGACCCGATCTCCACCGCCTTCACTGCCTGCACGCTCATTAGCGCCTGCGCCAGCTTTCCGTCAAGCTTTTCGTCCCATTGCGCGTGTGAGCCCAAACCCACCGGCACTCCATGCGCCACAATCTCGAACACGCCGCCGACGGTGTCGCCCGCTTTCAGCGCCGCGTCCACTTCCGCTTTCATCTTTTCCTCTACCTGCGCATCAACGCAGCGTAGCGGCGATTCCAAATCTCCGCAAATCCTGCTGACCTCTTCCCATCGCGCGGTTCGCTCCAGCCGCACATGTCCCACCTGAATAGTGTGACTGGCGATCTGTACTCCGAATTGTCCGAGCAATTGCCGTGCGAAACTGCCCGCCGCCACCCGCGCAGCCGTCTCTCGCGCTGAAGCCCTCTCCAGGACATACCGCGCGTCATGAAAATTCAATTTTTGCGAACCTGCCAGATCCGCGTGCCCGGGCCGCGGCGCTACCAGCTTTTTCGAAGCCGCCTCCGGCGCATCCGATGCTTCTACCGGCAAAATCTTTTCCCAGTTCGCCCAGTCGCGATTCTCAATTCTCAACGCAACCGGCGCACCGATCGTCTGCCCGTGCCGCACTCCCGCAAAAATCTCTGCCCGATCCTTCTCAATTTTCTGCCGTCCACCGCGACCGTGCCCCAACTGCCGCCGGTGCAACTCATGATTAATTGCATCAACGTCAATCGGCAATCCCGCCGGCAATCCCGATACAAACGCCAACAGCGCCTGCCCGTGCGACTCACCCGCAGTATAGAAGCGCAACATAAACTATCCAGTGTATCGGTCCACCGCCATTTCCGTCCAGCACGTGAATCTTCACTACTCGCTTCACAAAGCACTAGATCGCGCTGCAACGACATCGGCCCATCCATCGCCATCCAAATCGCCTGCCGCCAGAACCGCTTCGGTGAGGTTCCAGTACTGCCCGGTACCGTTACCTTTTTTCGCCCATTTCGTTACTAGCTGCATTACTTTTCTGATTGCCCTTAACCCTTTCTCTTCCTACAATTCCAGCCATTGTCCCGGGTCGATAGGGGAAGAATGTGATGTATGAACAATTCTTCAACTTCATGGGCCTGCGGGAGGATCCCTTCCATGTTTCCCCCGATCCTCGTTTCTACTACACCACCCCTGCGCATGAAGCAGCTTTGGCCCGGCTCATGTTTGGTATTGAGAACCGACAGGGCTTTCTGGTCCTCACCGGCGAGGCCGGCACCGGCAAAACGAGTCTTCTGAACCGCATCCTGGACTGGCTGCACAGGCGCAAACGCTCGACTGCCTTCATTTTCCACGCGCATCTGGAACCGATCGGGCTATTAAAATTCATCCTCAGCGATTTCGGCGTGCCGTGTCAGTCCAAATCCAAGAGCGACCTTGTCAGTGCTCTGCACACTTGGCTTCTGCAGCGCCATGCCGCACAGGATCTGCCGGTGGTTATCCTTGATGAGGCTCAGGCTCTTCCTTTGCAGACTCTGGATGAAATTCGCCTGTTGTTGAATCTGGAGACTCCTCGGGGCAAGCTCATGCAAATTGTCCTGTCAGGCCAGCCCGAGTTGGAAGAGAGGCTGCGTTTACCCGCACTTCGCCAGTTGCGTCAGCGCATCATGGTACATTCCCGCCTCCCAGTTCTCTCTCACAAAGAGACCGCTGCCTATATTTCCAGTCGTCTGGCCACTGCGGGCTGCACGGGCTCCTCACTCTTTCCCGAACAGGTCGTACAAGACATTTATGAATCTTCCCGGGGCATCCCACGCGTCGTCAATCTCCTCTGTGAGCAGGCCCTTATCTCCGCCTACTCCGAGCAGCAACGCGAGATCTCCCCGGAGATGATCCGTCGCATTGCGATGGACTTTGACCTGCTCTCTGATCCCCTGGCCGTCAGCGACTTGGAACCACAACCGCACTATACACACCTCGCACCATTTCCGCCGGTCGACGAAATGGAGCCACCGCAGTCTGTCGCGATCCAACCCCCCGTCAAGGAGGATCCGGTAGTTGTTCCCACGGACTCTGCTACCGAGGACCTTCCAAAGACCGTGCCCCAGCCGGTCCCGCCTTCAGCCCAGCGTACGTATGGATACTGGCGCAAGCATCGATCGCGTTGGCCGGTGGCTGTATTCGCGCGTAATTCTGTCGCATCCTTGCGTCGCTCTTGGCTCGCCTTCACCGATCAATGTGCCTCCGTTGCTCGCTCTGTGCGTTGCGCCGTGTTTCCCCCAGCCGAAAAAAACACACGGCCACCAGTAGCCAGCCAGCGTTTCGCGCCCGGATGGTTGGCGCAGATTGACTTTGGCATCTTTAAAGACCCGGTTGCTGCGGTCCACAAGGGTTCTCAGGCGGCCGCCGAAGAGCATCCACTTCCGGTTGTTCCTCCCCCTGCTCCTGTGCAATCTCCGAAGTATTGGCGCAGACATCGATCTCGTCCGAACGTGGCCGCGTTCGCCCGCAATGCAGCGGTTTCCGTCCAACGTGCTTGGCACGCGCTCACTCATCCGTTTGTCTTCTATGTGCGATCCGTTTCCCAGTCCTTCGTTCGAGATTGCCGCGTCTTTTTCCGCAGTCTCGCTCCGCCTATGCCCGCATTGGAATTTGGCTCTTCGACTGAGGGGGCCGACGAAAAATCGCCGGCGCTCCGTAATGTTCTCGCTCCGCTCTTGAATTGGTTACGGCAACCCATCAGCCCAGGACCTTTCTCCAGAAACCGTTCCTCGGCGTCTTCGGGCCATCGCAGGCAATAGGGACGGACCTTACTGGACTACAACCTTCGCCACCATCTTCGGATGGATCGAGCAAGAGTACGTGTACGTTCCCGGCTTAGTAAACGTGTAGCTAAACGAATCATCCGTATCCAGCGCCTTCGATTTGAATGTGCTCTTGTCTTCACTCACCACCGTGTGCGGAATATCGTCGCGGTTCACCCACTTCACTGTCGTTCCCGCTGCGACCGTCAACGTCACCGGCGCAAACGTGAAGTTGTCGATCTTTACCTCCGTCGCCGATGCGGAGTTGCTCGTCGCCTGAGAAGCGACTCTCCTCCCGCCAGCCAACAACAAAGCTCCGCCCAAAATCAGCAAGGCTCCGCGAACCCATCCTTGTTTCTTACTCATGTCCATTCTCCTCGTTTTCAGAATCTTCAATCCGTCAGGGCACGGGTTTGGCCGTTCCGTAACGGCCAAAGAAATCAACCGGCTTCAGCCGCTGAGGTGCGACTTCATTCACCCCAACCTACTGTCCACAATCGCCAGTGCTTGTTGCCCACGCACAAAATTCACATCGGTAATTCCTAGCAGCCCCCGAAGTTCTTCCGCCGGAACCTTCATTGGCCCTGGCGAATCCGCCTTCCCTGGCTGCGGTTGCGGAAACGCTGTCGACGCTGCAGTGTGAAACGTGACCGAGCCCTCTACTTTCTGCATGGTCTGGTGAATGTGTCCGTTCAGAACCGTCACCGAGCCGAACCGCTTCAGCTGTGCCAACGCTTGCGCGCTATCTTCCGTTCCCCAGCCCCATGGGGGATAAACCGACCACAGTGGGATGTGCGCAAACACAACGATCGGCGTGCTCGCGCTGAGCGGCTTCAGATCCTTCTCGATCCAATCCAACTGTTCCGCACCTAGCGACCCAAGCCCGCCTGCCTTCAGATTCATCACATTCGCCAGTCCTACAAAGTGCACGCCCTTCTTCTCAAAGCTGTACCAGCCGTTCCCCTGAGCATTCTTCCCATAACGCTCCAGGAACTGCTTGCCATCGTCCCCGATCACGTCGTGTTCTCCCGGCACACAGAACACTTCGTTCGCACTCGCTGATTTCAAGATCTGATCGACGGTGTCAAATTCTTCCGCCTTCGCCAGATGGCTGACATCCCCGGTGTGCAAAAGGAATTCTGGTGCATTCGGCAGAGCATTGATCTTGTCCACCGCCGCCTTCAGCGTTGAAACCACATCCGTATTTGCCGGCTTGTTGAACCCCATGTGGCTATCGCTGATTTGTGCGAAACTCAGTTCACCTTTCGCGGACGCGACATTAAACTCACTGAACCGGCTCAGAGCGAACGATTTCAGCACCCCTCCTTGAATCACGCACAGCGTTCCCGTTCCCGCCCACGCCATGCACTTCAGGAATCCGCGCCGGTCAATCCCGTCGTGGTTGTGATCCACCTCAATCTCGTCCTTCCTCTTCCTCGTCATCGTGTTCTCCTCTCGGAACACATCGTTCTCACTTTGTGGCGCGAACTAGAAGAGAAAACCCAGCCCGCGCCGCCTTTGGACGTGTTCTGCCTATGAAGACTCGATGGCCGGCTGGTTTATTCCCCGATTCCTGCGTCAAGCCTATTTTTCTTTTCTGCTAAGAAATCACGCCGGTATGGGAATAAAATCGGTAGCACCGCTGTTATAGCTATTAGGAAGGGAACTGGGCTCGGGCGTGTTGGAACCGCAGGAGAGAAAACGATTCGAGGAGTGCGTCTTGCCTCATCTTGATGCGGCCTTCAACCTGGCGCGCTGGCTGCTCCGCGACAAATCCAACGCCGAAGATGCCACGCAGGAGGCTATATTGCGCGCCTATCGATTTTTCCCCGGATTCCGTGCCGGCGATACGCGGGCCTGGCTTTTGCAGATCGTTCGCAACTCTTGTTACACCTGGTTGGAAAAAAATCGTCCTCAGGAAGACATCACCGAAATGGATGAAGATTCCATGCCGTCGGATGCACCCTCTCCAGAGGCCATGGCCATTGCCAGCCATGACCGCGAGCGTGTTGCCCGCGCCTTGGAAGCATTGCCCGTGCATTTTCGCGAAATCCTCGTCCTTCGTGAACTGGAAGGTTGTTCCTACAAAGAGATCGCCGCCATCACCTCTCATCCCATGGGAACGGTCATGTCCGCGCTGGCCCGAGCGCGCAAGCAACTGAAAGATGCTCTCGCCGAACCGCAGCACCGGACCAAGGAGGTTCGCCGTGCCGTGTGACCTTTCCTCTGTTCAACTGCGTGCTTATCTCGACGACGAACTTGATGCTGTCGGCGCGGCCACCTTTGAAAGTCACCTGAAATCCTGCCAGGAATGCGCAGCAGTCTTAGCATCCGAGAAAGCTCTTCGCCAGACTCTCGCTTCCTCCGAACTTTACGAGCGTGCCCCCGATCGTCTGCGTCAAAACGTGCTCTCCGGCTTGCCCGCGCCCGTTGCGAAGTCTCAGTCTTGGCGCTGGGTTGCACTCGCCGCCGCTCTACTGCTTGCTGTGCTTCTCGGACGTGAACTCCTCACCGTCCTTCGCGGACAATCGGATGTGACCATGCTCGCCTCCGCTGCCGTCGATGCTCACCTGCGTTCGTTGCAGCCCGGCCATCTCACGGATGTCGAGTCCACCGATCAGCACACCGTAAAGCCCTGGTTCGATGGCAAAGTCGCTTTCGCTCCCTCCGTCCGCGACTTTTCCAGCGATGGGTTCCCTCTCCGAGGAGGCCGCCTTGATATCCTTGCTGGCCGCACCGCCGCCGCGCTCGTCTATGGGCGTCGCAAGCACATCATCAATGTTTTCGTGTTGGAATCTCAGCCCCCAATCGCCGTCTCGAATTCTGGTGACCGCCACGGCTATCGCTGGCTCTCATGGCAGAAAGACGGTTTCACCTACGTCGCCGTTTCCGATGCCGCCCCCGACGATCTTCAGCGACTCCGCGAGCTGTTCCTCAAGGAATGACTCCATCTTTTCCTCTGCAGCAGATAACTCAGATGAGTCCACCCTGACGTCTTGACGCCTCTATCTGGTCCAGTTACGCTTCTCGCGAGGTTCTTGACGAGAATTTTGTGCCAGATACCCCTGCTCAGGTCTCTCCACCCACTCCTTCTGCCTCCTCGACCCCTTCGGTTGTGGAAGTCCTCAGCGACGCCGCCAAACAATCCGTCCTAAAGGTTCAGGAATACGCAAGAATGTCCCTGCAATCCCTCACGAATCTGTTCACGCCTCCACGCTACGGCCAGGATACTCTCGACCAGATGGATGACATCGGCGTTGGCTCGCTTCCCATCGTCCTTCTATCCGGTTTTTTCATCGGTGCGGTGATGGTCTTGCAAACCGGTGCGCAGTTCCAGCGATTCGGTCAGGTTTCCTTAACCGGCGATATCGTTTCGCTTGCTCTTGTCCGCGAACTCGGCCCTACCATCACCGGCCTGCTCGTCGCTGGCCGCTGTTCCTCCGGAATCGCCTCCGAACTAGGCTCAATGTTGGTCACTGAGCAAGTCGATGCCATGCGCGCCATGGGCACGGACCCCAGCCGCAAACTCAATTCGCCCCGGGTCCTCGCTGCCCTGATCACCGTGCCTCTCCTTACTACTATTTCCGTTTTCGTCGGACTCGTCGGCGGTATGGTCGCCAGCGTCTTTTCTCTCCGTCTGAGCGCCACTACCTTCTGGCAGCGCGCCATCGCCATTCTGGAATTCTCCGACCTGATGCAGGGATTCATCAAGTCTTTGGTCTTTGGCCTCATTCTTTCCACCGTGGGCTGTTATCAGGGATTGAGTGTCCGTGGTGGTACGCAAGGGGTGGGCCGCGCCACCACCCAAGCCGTAGTTGTCTCTTCCGTGATGATCATCATCGCTGATACCTTCCTTACGAAGCTTGCTCTCTATTTAGCGGATAAGCTCTGACCACCATGGACTCACCTCCACGCATCCCTAACGCTGCTCTTCAACCCCAGAGTGCCGCTACCATAACGTTCGATGACGTCTGGATCGGTTTTGAGGAAGGACCGATACTCCGTGGCCTGACCTTTTCCGCCAAGCCTGGTGAAACTCTCGTTCTGCTTGGCGAAACCGGCACGGGCAAAACCCTTGCCCTGAAAATTGCCGCTGGCCTGCTCTCGCCCGATCGCGGCGCCGTGCACGCTTTGGGTCAGGACCTCTCCGGCAAATCTGAACAAGAGTTATTGCAGTTCCGCCGCCAGATTGGTTTTGTTTTCCAAGAAGGCGCTCTCTTCGATTCCCTGACCGTCGGCGAAAACGTCGCCTATCGTTTGATTGAGGATGGGGCCCCGGAAGAAGTGGTGACTCCCAGCGTGCAGGAAGTCCTTCGCTTCGTCGAACTTGAGCACACCAGCGACATGTTGCCCTCCGAGCTCTCCGGAGGCATGCGCCGTCGTGTCTCCATCGCCCGAGCCCTCATCACTCGGCCGCCCATCGTTCTTTATGATTCGCCTACGGCCGGCCTCGACCCCATTACCTCTCAGACCATCATCACTTTGATTCTTCGCCTGCGCGATGTTTACGGCGTGACCGCACTTATGGCCACACACCGCTTGCAGGACGGTTTCGCCCTCGCCAATTTTCATTTTGATCCGGAAACACGCACCGTGCGCCGGGGTGCTGCCGCCGATCGCGCCCAGCAGCCGATCACCCGTTTTCTGGTCTTGCGGGACGGCCAGATCTATTTCGAAGGAAGTCCCGAAGAGATGCTCAAATCCAAAGATTCGTATCTTCAACGGTTTTTGATTTAATCCTGTATAGTTGTGCAAAGGAACGCCTTGCTTCTTGTCGGAGGAACCTGAGAATGGCGCGCAGCAAACAACTGACATGGTCCGAATTGCGCGTTGGCCTGTTCGTCCTGGTTGGCCTGTTAATTCTTGCTGTTGCGATTTTCTACGTTACCGGTGCCAGCATCTGGGGCCCAAAGTATCGCCTCAATACCTTTTTGCCGGAGGTTTCCGGCCTCGCCACCGGCGCGCCTGTCCGCTTGGACGGCGTCGAAATCGGCAATGTCGAGCGCATCGTCCTGGTGCCGCGCGAGCACGGGAAGCCACCCGACAAAATGCACAACATTGAGATTGGCATGCGTCTCGACCGCAAGTACCAGAGCGATATTCTCACCGACTCCGTCGCCACCCTCGTTACCGAAGGCCTTCTCGGCAACCGCTACGTGAACATCCAGCGCGGTTACACCGGCGTCCCTCTCAAAGACGGGCAGGCCGTCCCCGGTGGCGAGGAAAAAGCCATGAAGGAAGTAGTCGAGCGCAGCGCCGATGTTCTTGCGAATCTGAAAGCCCTCAGCGAACAGATTCAGGACATCGTTGGCGCCGTGAAGGAAGGCAAAGGGACCATAGGCAAACTGCTCAACGACGACCAGGCTTACAACCATCTCAACAGGATTCTCGCCAGAGCCGATCAAATCGCCACTACCGTGCAATCCGGCCAGGGCACCCTCGGCCGGCTCGTTATGAAAGACGAAATGGGCAACAAGGTGGAAAGTACGGTCGACCAGATCAACACCATGCTCGCCGACCTTCGCGCGCAAAAGGGCACGCTCGGCAAATTGCTCTACGATCCCACCCTTTATGACCAGGCCAAAGAAGCCCTCACCAACGGCAATGCCGTTCTCGGGGATGTCCGCGCAGGTAAAGGCACGCTGGGCAAGCTGGCTACCGACGAAACACTCTACAACAAACTCCGCGACACCAGCAGCAATCTCTCCGAAGCCACTTCCAAACTCAACAAAAACAACAACTCCATGGGCAAACTCTTCAATGATCCGCAGCTTTACGACAACCTCACCGGCCTCAGCGGAGATATGCGCTCCCTGATTTCCGATTTTCGAAAAAACCCCAAAAAATTCCTCTCCATCAAGTTGACGTTCTTCTAGCCGATCCAGGGAAGCCTCCGCTTTGCGGGAAAGCTTGTCTCTGTGTTGTAATGATTCCGTAACAATGACCGACTACGCTCAAAGCTTTGAAGGGCCGCCTCTTAGCTCTCTCATGGAAAATCAAGATACGACCACCAAGCCTTCGCGCCTGGAAGCCGGAAAAACCACTCTTCCGCAACCGGGTCGTCCTGTTCCCAGCCGCGCCTATCCTGGCGCGCTGATCGTTGTCGAGGGCACCGATGGTTCCGGCAAGAGCACCCAGCTCTACCTGCTGAAACGTTGGCTGGAAATCGGCGGCTACCGTCTCCACTTCACCGAATGGAACTCTTCTCCTCTTGTGAAGTCGGCCACCCGGCGCGGCAAGCAGAAACGCTTGCTCACGCCCACAACTTTCTCGCTGCTCCACGCTGCCGATTTTGCCGATCGTTGTGAACGCCAGATCATGCCGCTGCTCCAAGGCGATTATCTCGTTCTCGCCGACCGCTATATCTACACCGCCTTTGCGCGCGACGCCGCCCGTGGTTGCTCCCATCGCTGGCTACGCAATCTTTATCGCTTTGCGCCGATCCCCGATATCGTCTTCTATTTCCGCGCGCCTCTCGATGTTGCCGTCGACCGCATCCTGAGCGGCCGCCCCAAACTGAAGTATTACGAAGCCGGCATGGACCTTGGCCTTTCCTACGACCGTGCGGAAAGCTTTAAACTCTTTCAGGCGCGCATTCTGGAGGAGTACGACAAGATGGTCGACACCGATAATTTCGTTGTTCTTGACGGCACGCTCCCCGTCAACAAACTCCAAAAGCAGATGCGCGATATCGTCGCCTCCAAAATCGATCTGAAGCGTTTCGCACCGCGCGCTGATGTGGTGGAGTGATCATGCCTGACCAGGATAAAGACAAGGACAAAATCACTTCCATATCTGCCGTCCCGGATGGCGCTGGCTCCAAGTCCCCGCCGCCCGACAGCGAGGACGCACAATTCTTCTTCGGCGAACATCTCGTCGGCCTCGATCCCTCAGAGCTCCATGGCAATCTCATCGTCATCGAAGGTCTGGACGGCTCCGGCCGCTCCACGCAAATCGCACTGCTCCAGGAGTGGCTCGAATCCGAAGGCTTTGCGGTACAGACTAGCGGTCTCCGCCGCTCTAATCTCGTGGGTCGAGACATTGACGAACTCCTCGCCAAAAACGCCGTCACCCGCCTCACCCTCGCGCTCATGTATTCCACCGATTTTTTCGACCAACTGGAGCACCGCATCGTCCCTGCCCTGCGCTCCGGTGCCATCGTTCTCGCCGACCGTTTTATCTTCACTTTAATCGCTCGCAGCGTTGTACGTGGCATCAATCGTGATTACCTCACCGGTCTCTACGCCATGGCCCTTCGCCCCAACCTCACTTTCTGGCTGAATGTTCGTCCAGAAACCGCCTTCGCTCGCGAATTCAAAAAGGCTCAGGCGATCAGTTATTGGGAAGCGGGCCGGGACATGTCTCTCTCTCACGACCTTTACTGGTCTTTCGTTCGTTACCAGACCATGATCAAGCGCGAGTTCGAAGTCATGGCCAAGCGCAACGCCTTCATTGAACTGGACGGTGAAGCCAGTGTTTCGAACGTCAATAAGTTGCTTCGCCAGCGCATCGGTGATCACCTCGGCATTCGCCCCACCAAATACACGCCGTCTTCCGCTCTCGCTCATCTCTGGCGGTAGCCCATATCATGCCTGAGCCCGTTCATATCGCCGCCATCGACGCCGGCTCCAATGCAGTCCGTCTGTCCGTCGCTCGTGCCTATTCCGCTCTCGATATTGAGCCGCTCATCACCGAGCGCTACCCATTGCGGCTGGGCGAAGGGGTCTTTGTTCGCCACCGTTTCAGCGAGGAAATCCTCAAGAGAGCCGTTAAGGCCTTCCGGCATCTCCACGAAATCATGGACGAATTTGGCGTCACCAAGTACCGTGCGGTCGCCACCAGCGCCACCCGTGAGGCTCAGAACCGCACCACCCTGATTCGCCAGGTGAAACAATCTACCGGGATTATCCTAGAAGTTATCAGTGCCAAGGAAGAATCGCGCCTCGGTCGCGAAGCTGTGTTCGCAGCTCTCGGGCCAGGGGCCGAAGCCGGGTGTATCGTCGACCTCGGCGGCGGTAGCCTGGAACTCAGCATCCTTCGCGACCATACCCTCAAGCAGGCCGCCCAAATTCCACTCGGCACCGTTCGCCTGATGAGTACCCTGAACATTCCCGGCGTGATTAGTCCTGTTCAGGCCGAACAGGTGCGCCGTTATGTCCGTGCTCTCTTGGAGTCACGTCTTCCGGGCCGTCCCAATCTTGCCGACCGCGTGTCCGTTGCCCTCGGCGGAAACGCGGAAACTCTCGGCAATGTTGCGCCCGGCCCGCGTCAGCACGGGCTCTCCACATTGGAAGTCTCTCTCCTTCGCGAGCGCTTACCCGACATTCTCAGACGGGATGTGCGCTCGCGCATGAAAGCCTACGGAGTCCGCCGTGATCGTGCGGATGTCATGGCCGTTGCCGCCCTCATCTTTGTCACTCTGGGCCGCTATCTCAACATTCGTACCTTTGCAATTCCCGGCGTCGGACTGCGTGAAGGCCTGCTTCAGGAAATCGCCTGCGAGGCCTTCTCCCGCAAGGAGCCTCATCGTTACAATGCCGAAGCCCGTCAGATTCTCGTGGCCACTCGCAGCTTCGGCCGCCGGCTGGATTTCGACCAGCGCCATGCCGAGCACGTTCGCGAACTCAGTCTCATGCTATTCGATCAGCTTCAACCGTTGCACCATTTGCCCGTGCAAGCACGCGTCCAGTTGGAGGCTGGTGCTCTTCTCCATGATTTGGGTCATCGCGTCAGTCACCGCGCCCATCACAAGCACGGCGAGTATCTTGCCCTCAACGGCGATATCCCCGGCTTAGAAGGGCGCGACCGCCATATCGTCGCTTCCGTCGTTCGTTACCACAACCGCAAGTCCGAACCCGATGGCCACCACCCCGCCTATTCGGGACTTACCAATAATGACAAGCGCATTGCTCGCCGCCTGGCTTCTCTCGTGCGCATCGCCGAGGGTCTCGACCACTCGCACCGCCAGCGCATTCTAGACATTCACGCTTCCTTTCAAAAGGGTGGCGTCACTCTACAGGTCCAAGCCCGCGGTGACGTCACCGAAGACCTTCGGGATGCGGAACGCAGCTCCGATCTCTTCCAGAAGGAATTTCACGTCCAGCTTTTCTTCCGCCCTCCGATCCAAGATTAAATGCAGCTTCCGCTCTTAGACTGAACAGATTTTCAATTGCGGGTGGGGATATAGATGATTAACACCTCGCGCATTTCTCCGCTTGCGGCGAGCGCTGCCTTACTCATACGAACCCCCTTCGCCTATTGTTACTCGCCATATATACTCGCTTTTGTAAGATGATACGCAGGAGGACGTTTCTCATGGAGTTGTACATCGTCCGCCACGGCATCGCTGTGGACCGCGAAGATCCCAAGTGCCCCGCGGACCCCGAGCGCTTTCTGACCGAGGACGGCATTGAAAAATCGCGGCAAGTGGCCAAAGGTGTGGCCGAAGTTGCCTCGATTCCCGACCTGATCTTGACCAGTCCCTATCTGCGCGCTGTCCAAACCGCCGAACTGTTCGCCGAACGCCTCGAATATGCAAAGCAGAAGATTCAAAAGTCGGACCTGCTTCTCCCTGGCGCCGAACCCCTGCAACTTTTCCGCGAACTTGCCAAGGACAAAGATCTATCCAGCGTCTTCGTCTTCGGCCATGCCCCGCACCTGGACGACCTGATCGCCACGGCCATCGGCACAAAACACCATATTTCTTCGCTGAAAAAAGCCGGCGTAGCCTTTGTGGAATTAAAACGCCTCGTGCCTCCAAGCGGAGAATTGGTCTGGCTAGCCACCCCAAAATTGCTTCGCAAAGCCGGAAAGTAACTGCTAATCCGACGCGGCCGCGCTCGTCTGCGGCGGTTCCTCTTTGCGTGGCAACTGCACAATCTTCGGCGACATTGGCGCCGCTTTCACGATCACAGGCTGCCCCACGCTGCTCTCCAGTAAATATTTACCGGCCGCCAGCCTCGCCGCATTTTCTTCGCTCTCTTTCAATCCTGGCACGCTAATGATCACCGCATCGACGGATTTTTCCACCCGCAGTCCCGTCGCCGTGGGCACCCCAGATTTAGTGAGCGAACGCGCCAGGCGCAACACGCCCGCCAGTGCACAGATGATCTTCTGTTCTTCCGGTTTGAACCGGGCAAACGACTTATGTTTTACGTCTGGCAATCCGCCACGCTGGTACCGAACTACGTTGGTCATAATGTCCCACTCGGTTTCTGTCCAGCCGGGTGGAACAACCATGGCCTTCAAGAATTTTCTGGCCGCCTTTTGTGGCGATTTCGCATCTAGACCCGCTCCAATTCCGTGCAGCCGGGCAGCGGCCTGCATGGCTTTCCGTGTCTCCCGGTCCGCCAAGGCCGGATCGCCCAGCAACTTAGCCATCCCATCGAACAGCCGCATCGCCAATCGTGATACCAGCATCGCGCGTCCCGTGTTCACCTCCAGCGAACGAGCGGTCGCACGCAATCGTGCCTGCGAAGCGGCAACCATCCGCCGGCCTTCAGGCAGTCCGCGTCTCCAGTGTTGCCATAGTCCGCCTTCCCCGATGGTCAGCCCGCGATACAGCTCAATTCGCTCAAGTCGCTGCGAAGCGATACGCTCGGCCCATGCGGAGCGTGCTTCTTCAAGGTCGCTCGAAACTTCCTCGATTTTAGTGGAGAGCACGTCTAGGTCATGCACCTCGCCCAGCAAATCTTGAACGCGCTTCAAGCCTTCGCCCCACTCTTCATAACGTGCGGGAAGCAGGCTTTCCACGGTATAGCGGAACCGTTTTACGCCAATGCGCAACGCATGCCAGCCTTGTGGTTTCTCGGTCCGAAGCGCGCGAACGTGCAGCTCTTTTGCTGCCTCCAGCCGTTCCAGTGCCAGACATTCCGCGGCAAGTCCATTCGCGGGCACCAGGCGGCTTCTGCGATGTAACTTGCGTTCCAGCTTCTTCCAGGATTTTTGGTCGAACTTTTCAACAGCCTTTAACGCTGACGCTTGCTGTTCTTTCTCTTGTGCCGTGAAGGCGGACATCAACCGTTCCCGCACCGCATCGGATTCCGGCCCCAGCTTCTTGGCCCATTCCTCCAGCACTTGCGTATCCCGCAGTTCACCCAACTGCCGGAACAGCTTCTTGCCCAGCTTGCGCATGGCTGGCCAGGCCGCGTCCGAATCCACCTCTTCCATTACTGCTGCAACCGAGCGGCAGCGGCGGATAGCCACTCGCAGATCATGCACCGCATCCGGCTCGGGCGCCTCGCGCACCGATTCCAGCTCCTTCACGACGCGTTGCATCCAATACTGCAATCCCCGGATCTCGATTGTCGAGCCGGCTACTGTACTTCCTGTTGCCATTTTCTTCTCTCAGCCGAAACCACCCGTGAGGGCGGCCCCTGTCGGCTTGCTATAGGCTAGCCCGTTGTCGAAGCCGCGTCCAGTGCAACGCGCTGGGCCATAGCTCCGGCAGCATCCGCGCCAGCACAAATCCCATCCCGATGCACGCCAAAGAGCAGATCAGAAACACGTGGCCCGGGTCCGGATGTCCGAGGCGTAGCATCGCATATTGCGCCAGCGGTTGTAGCGCAATCCCTCCAAACGAAAGCAAGTTGGACGCCCCGATCACGCGCCCTTTCACCTCGGGCCGCGGGCGGTTCTGAATCAGTGCGTTAATGGGCACTACAAAAAAACCCGCCGAAATCCCTAATGCAACCAGCAACAACATCACCATTTCGTAGCTCAAGCCGGGAACGAACAACGCCCCGGTCGCCAGCACGATTCCGCTCATCCCCGGCAGAATCATTCCCATCTCAATTTTTCGGCCCGACACGTATCCGGCACAAAAACTCCCCACTCCGATTCCCAAACTCAACGCGGCCAGGAGATAACTGCTTCGCGCTTCGTCCACCTGCAGAACGTCCGTCGCATAAAGCACGATGTTCAGCAAAAGTAGCGCGCCGAGAAACCAGAAGAACGTGTTGGCGATCACCGCCACCCACAGCACCGCGTCCTGTCTCATCCGCTGGATTTCTTCTACAAATTCCTTCACCCAGTTCCACTGGTAGCGTCGCGCCACATCTGCAGCAGGTACGCGGGTAATTCCCAGACTCGTCAGCAGGCCCAGCAGAGACAGCCCGATGAAGAAGAACCCCGACCACTGTTGCTGCCCGCGAAAATAATGCGCCAGGAACCCGCCAGCCAGTGTTCCGCCGATTGCCGCCAGCAAGGTCCACAACTCGATCACACCGTTGCCCCAGCTCAACTTGCTGGTGGGCAGCAATTCCGGCAACAATCCGTACTTGGACGGTCCGAAGATTGCCCCTTGCATGCACACGAAAAATAACGCAACCGCGGCCAGATCTAGCCGATTTTGCCACAGTGCATACGTCGCTCCGCCCATCGTGACCAGTTCCAGCAGTTTCGTCCACTTGGTTACGCTGCGTTTGCTGAATCGGTCTGCGAAATATCCACCGGGTATGGAGAAGACTACGAAAGGAATGGCAAAGACCAGCGGCACCACCAATACAAACAGGAAATCGCGTTGCTCGCGCGAAATACTCGATTCCAGCACCAGAAAGCTGACTAGCCATTTCAGGGCATTGTCACTGAATGCACCTTGAAATTGCGTCGCGATCAGCGCCCAAAAACCCAGCAAGCGGCCTCGCGGGTCTTCGAGCGGCGATAGGTTCACTTCCGGACCTGGAGCGGTATCCATTTAGAAGCGGAGTTTATCTGCTCCTCTCAACGCCCGCAAGCGCAGAGAAATTCTCTCTCGGCAAAAACTAAACGCTGTTGGTCCTCGATGCACGCCTACTGCATCCTTTCCCCCAGTTGCGACAATGTGGTCGGCGGTACCACGACCGCGACGCTCTGTTTTGCAAACAGTGTGGCGCTTCGCTGAGCGCTTCAGGCGCAGATGATTAATTTCTGGGGCCGGCCCGTTTTCACGCAAGGTACTGAAGCGAGGCGGCGATCAGTCTCTTGGTGCCCACGTACGGGTCTTCCGGCCCTTCCCACTCCATCGAGCAGTACCCCTTATAATGACTGGCATTAAGGATGTCGAAGGTCTTTTTCAGGTCCACTCGAAATACTTTTCCTTCGTCTCCCACCTCGGAATCCTTCACGTGGCAGATGTTGTAAGCATGCTGGAACATCGCTGTGACCGCGTCGTAATTGAATTTCTCATTTCCGCTGGCCATCGAATTGCAAAAGTCCGGCAACGCATGCAGGTAAGGATGGTTCACCTTCTCAATCACTTTCACCACAAAAAACGCATCCTCGCTCACCAGGTCGTCATTCTCCAGATTCACCAGGATGTTCTTGGTGGCCGCATAGTCCACTAGCCTACGCAGGCTTTCCGCTGCGGCGTCTACATTCGGCTTGGAATTCTTCGCCTCCGCGATCGATGTGCGCACGCTAGGTGATCCCAACGTGACCGCAATGTCCACCCATTTCATGCCGTGCTCGACGGCCTTCTTTCGGGTCGCCGCATCTGCATCGTAGAAACTCACCGAATTGTCTACCGGAATGTTTACGACGTGCACGCCAGCTTTCTCGATCTCCTCACGAAAGCCCTTCAAATAACGCTCGTCCGTGGAAGGGAAGTGCACGCTCAGCGGTTCTACTCCCGGAACTCCAAATTGTTCGCGCACCTTGACCGCGAAATCGCGCAGATCCATCCCCGGCCGCTTCTTGTCCCGATATTCATTCGTTGCACTGTCGATTTCCGCGCGAAATGGCCAGGAAGCCACAGACAGCCGCTCTCGTGCCGCGGTTGGAAACTTCAGTTGTGGTGCAGTCTGAAATCGTTCTGGTGCGGCGAATCGTGCAACCAGGTCTTTCCGCCACGCAATCGCTCCCGCAACAAAGGCAGCCGACCCGCGCAACACACCGCGACGCGAAATTTTTGTCATAGTTCCCTCACTTGGAGCGATGTGTTTTGACCAACTCTAACCCAACTCACCTTGAGCGGCATAGCCTCGAGTCACCTCACGTTCGCGTTGCCACCGCGTATGCTCCTAGTGGCACGGTAACGCTGTAATCCTGAGCTTGCTGCGGCAGGCAGGCGAAGGGAAGGATCTCAACCCCAGCATCTTCCGCCCAGCCATCCGCCTTCTTCGTCTTTACCCGTCCCTCGGCCCATGCTATTTTCAATATAGTTCTCCCGGAGTGGCGGAACTGGCAGACGCAGCAGACTCAAAATCTGCCGGGGATCACTCCCCGTGTGGGTTCGACTCCCTCCTCCGGGACCATTCCCTCGACTTCGCGCGACGACTTTTCGCTAGTGCCTTCTGCCTACAGCGTTCACTTGATTGGCAGTACGTTATCCCATTATTTACAGTGAGCGATTCGCAACATTACTGAGCTAAAGGAACCCGCTCTGATCCGCATTCTAATTGTTGACGACCATGAGGCCGTACGAAAAGGCGTTCGCTCTATCCTCTTATCGCGTCGCGATATCGAAGTGTGTGGAGAAGCTTCAGACGGAAGGGAAGCAATTAATAAGGCGCTGGAAATGAAGCCCGACCTGATCATCCTTGATCTTACGATGCCGGTCATGGGTGGGTTTGCGGCTGCTAGCGAGTTGCGCCGGCTACTCCCGGAAGTGCCCATCCTGTTCTACTCCATGCACGAAGGTCCACATATCGTTAAAGAGGCAAGGCATATCGGGGTTCAAGGCATCGTCAGCAAAAGCCGCATCAGCGAAACGCTTTTGGACGCCGTGGATGCTTTGGCAATCCACAAAGACACGTTCTTCCCAGACTCGACTTAACCTGGCGCAATCAAATGCCAGAATTCAGCGGTTCTCCGTCGCAAGACCCGGGTATCCCAGCGCCTATGGGAGGATTGCCTTCCCACCCCTCCACCCAGTGCTTCAAGGCCGTAACGCCTGCAAGATCCCCTGTCCATCCACAGAGACAGTGCGGAGCGAACCACTCGGCTTCCGCCACCTCCAGATTTTTCTTGGTACTCGCACAGGCAGATACGAGAGGTCTTTCACAATTTGGACAGGCGAACAAAAGAACGTGAGCATAATTTTCAGTGTCTGGCATGGCCGACCCTTCCCTGAGGATTTAACAATAGGAGCCCCGTCCAAAAAGCCCTCGCGAATCGCAATGAGAGCGATCAGACTGGCATACATGTTGTTACCAGTCGCTGCGCCTGGACCATACGGCATTAGACGTACTTCGGCGGGTTAAAGTCCCTCGGAATGTCTAACTATTTGTGCTTAGATGACCGTCGGGCCACGCTTGCCCCTCACTTCGTCTGGCCGAAATTCCGGAATTAGTTCCATATTTGAATCGATTTAATGTACACTGGCGCCAGTTGGTCAAAAAAATTACTCTCTGGCCGTTTTGTGTCGCGAGGAATCTTATGCCTTCACTCCGCACTTCCCGTTTCACTGCCTCGGTGATCTTCGCCTTTTTTCTTTTCGCCTCATATTTGGCCGCACAGACCCCTGCTAACCGCCAGTATCTCGACGGGACATGGCGCATGCAGTCTTCTTGTCAGGACGGCGCCAAGGGCGAGCAAATCTCAACAGTCGGCTTTGATGCTTCCAAATGGCATGCGGCCGAAGTCCCTGGCACAGTTGTCGGGGCGTTGGTGACAGACAAAACCCTTCCCGATCCCGATTTCGGAATGAACCTGAAATCATTTCCTGGCTTTGTTATGGACAACAAGGGGGTCTTTGCCACCCGCGACATGCCAGCCGATAGTCCGTACCGTTGCTCGTTCTGGTTCCGCACGGAGTTTACTGCGCCCACTTCCACCAAGCCCACGGCGTGGCTCCATTTGCTCGGCATCAACTACCGTGCCAATGTTTGGCTGAATGGAACGAAAATTGCCGACCGCGCCGATGTTGCCGGCGCGTACCGGGAATTCGACCTTCGCGTCGACAACGCTCTCAAGCAGGGTGGCTCCAACGCCCTCGCGGTGGAAATCTTCGCCCCCGAAAAATGGGATCTGGGCATTACTTGGGTCGATTGGAATCCCACGCCTCCTGACAAGGACATGGGCATCTGGCGCGAAGTCTTTCTTTCTGAGACCGGCGCTGTCTCGCTTCGCCAACCCTACGTTGCCTCAAAACTCAGCGCAGATTACAAGTCGGCGACTCTTACCATCAGCGCGGTTCTCACCAACACAACCGACCATCCCGTGAAGTCGACTCTTCAGGTAAATCTGGCCGGCACGCAACTCAGCCAGCCAGTCGAACTGGCTGCCAAAGAATCTAAAACCGTTCGCCTGACTCCCGATCAATTTTCCCAGCTCAAGTTGGCGCAACCCCATCTCTGGTGGCCCTATCAGATGGGAGAGCCGTATCTTTACACCGCCAAGTTTAACGTTGTTTCCGGCGGCGGAGAATCCGACAGCTCCACAGTGAATTTTGGAGTCCGCGAAGTCACTTCCGAACTTACCAGCAGCGGCGGTCGTCTCTTCAAGGTGAATGGTAAAAACGTTCTCATCCGCGGTGCCGCTTGGGCTCCGGACATGCTCCTGCGCTGGTCCTCAAAACGCCTCGATGCGGATTTGAACTATGTAAAAGACATGGGCCTGAATTCCATCCGGCTCGAAGGCAAAGTCGATCGCGACGAATTCTTCGACAAGACCGATCGACTTGGCATCCTGGTCATGCCCGGATGGTGCTGCTGCGACGCCTGGGAGCGCTGGAAGCATTGGACGCCTGAAACAAAATCCATCGCCGCCGCCTCTCTTGTCGACCAACTTGCCCGTCTGCGCAATCATCCCAGTGTTTTTGTCTGGTTCTATGGCAGCGACGGTCCTCCTCCTGCGGATATCGAGAACATGTATCTCGGCATCTTCAAAGACCTGGAGTGGCCCAATCCTACCGTCTCCTCAGCTAGTGAGACGCCGACGACCGTTACCGGTAAATCCGGCGTCAAGATGACCGGTCCATACGAATACGTCCCTCCGGTTTACTGGCTCGCGGATACGCAGGCGGGCGGCGCTTATGGCTACAACAC